>Ga0196970_1000839_pt1 | contig 27851 bp, 30 predicted proteins | sample S1v_513CmetaG_FD_148672 | JGI IMG/M metagenome (GOLD analysis project Ga0196970, IMG submission 148672) | Soil microbial communities from Anza Borrego desert, Southern California, United States - S1+v_5-13C | ecosystem: Environmental > Terrestrial > Soil > Desert | place: USA: California... | reverse complement strand
GCGGTCGCGCAGCAGGCGCCAGTTGGCGACGACGGCGTCCAGGTCGATGGTCAGCAGCGCCCCGGCGCAGGAGGCGGGGTCACTCCCCGACATCGTGGTCGTGGGTGGTGTCGAGGTCGCCGAACTTGGTGTATTGGCCATCGAAGTAGAGCCGCACGCTTCCGATCGGGCCGTGACGCTGCTTGGCGATGATCGCTTCCGCGGTGTTGTGCACCTCGGCGTAGCGCTTCTGCCAGTTGGCGTAGCGGTCGTTGTACTTGTCTTCCGTCTCCTCCGGCCGGCGGGCCGGCTCGGCGCGCTCAAGATAGTACTGTTCGCGGTAAACGAACATCACGACGTCGGCGTCCTGCTCGATGGAGCCGGATTCGCGCAGGTCGGAGAGCTGCGGCCGCTTGTCCTCGCGCTGCTCCACCGCGCGGCTGAGCTGGGACAGCGCCAGCACCGGCAGGTCGAGTTCCTTGGCGATGGCCTTGAGGCCGCGGGTGATCTCCGAGATCTCCTGCACGCGGTTCTCGGCGCCGCGCTGCGAGGTGCCGCGCAGCAGCTGGAGGTAGTCGACCACCACGAAGCCCAAATTGTGCGTGCGCTTCAGCCGGCGGCAGCGGGTGCGCACGGCGGCCACCGACAGGGCGGGGGTGTCGTCCACGAAGAACGGCACGCGGCCCAGTTCCTGGCTGGCCTGGATGAACTTGGGGAAGTCGCTGTCGCGGATGTCGCCGCGGCGGATCTTGTCGCCCGACACCTCGGCCTCGCCGGCCAGGATACGGGTGGCCAGCTGTTCGGCCGACATTTCCAGCGAGAAGAAGCCGACGCACGCCCCTTCGGAGCCGTTGGACTTCATGTACGCCTTGGCGGCGTTGAAGGCCATGTTGGTGGCCAGCGCCGTCTTACCCATCGACGGGCGTCCGGCGAGGATCAGCAGGTCCGACGGGTGCAGGCCGCCCAGCTTGCGGTCGAGGTCGCGCAGGCCGCAGGTGACGCCGGTGACGTGGCTGGAGCGGCGGAACGCCGCCTCCGCCATCTCGATGGCGACCTTCAGCGATTCGGAGAAGGCGATGAAGCCGCCCTGCACGTCGCCGGTGGAGGCGAGGTCGAACAGCTGCTTTTCCGCCTGCTCGATCTGGTCCATGGCGTTGGAGTCGAGGTCGTGCTCGTACGCCTCGTTCACCATGTCCGTGCCGACCTCGATCAGCTGGCGGCGCAGGAACAGGTCGTGGATCGTCTTGCCGTAGTCGGCGGCGTTGATCACCGTCACCACGCCGGCGGCGAGGCTGGCCAGATAGGCGCCGCCGCCGCCTTCCTCGGCGAACTGCGGATCGTTCTCGAAATAGGCCTTCAGCGTCACCGGGTTGGCGACCTGCCCGCGCTCGATCAGCTTGGCGATCGCCTCGAAGATCTTCTGGTGGCCGGGGTCGTAGAAGTGCTGCGGCCGCAGGAACTCGCTGACCTTCTCGTACGCCTTGTTGTTGACCAGGATGGCGCCCAGCAGCGCCTGCTCCGCCTCCTCGTTGTGGGGGGCGGCGCGGTACTCGGGCGCGGGGCGGCCGGCAACGGCGCGGGATGCTGATCCGTCGATCACGCGGGGCTCGAAGGTGGGCTTGTTGTCCATGGCCGGCACTCTACCAAACGGCTGCGGCGGGGGCCTGTGCCAAGCGCGCGGGGCTCCCCGAAAAACCTGTGCACAACTTTCATCCCCATGTGCAGAAGAGCGGGGATAAACGCCCGGACGCCTTCAATGTCAAGCGCTTGCGCGGTCGCCCTGCGGCACGTTGCCGGCCGCCGCCAGCGCCCGCTCGGCCGCCGGCATGTAGTCGCGCGTCAAGGGTACGGCGCCGGCCGTGCGCGCCATCTGGATCTGCATCACCATGTGCCCCTGGTGGCGAAAGGCGATCTCCGCGCCCGCCAGATAGAATTCCCACATCCGCACGAACCGCTCGTCGTAGAGCCTGGCCGCCTCGTCGCGTCGCGCCAGGAAACGTTCGCGCCAGTGCCGCAAGGTTTCGGCGTAGTGCAGGCGCAGGATCTCCACGTCGGTGGTCCACAGCCCGGCGCGCTCGACATGCGGAACCACCTCGGACAGCGCCGGGGAGTAGCCGCCGGGGAAGATGTACTTGCGGAACCATGGGTTGGTGGTGCCCGGCCCTTCGCTGCGGCCGATGGAGTGCAGCAGCGCCACCCCGTCGCCGGCCAGCAGGTCGCGCACCCTCTCGAAAAAGCTGCGGTAATGGGGCACGCCCACATGCTCGAACATGCCGACCGAGACGATGCGGTCGAAGCGGCCGGTCACCTCGCGGTAGTCGCACAGCTCGAAGCGCACGCGGTCGGACAGGCCGGCCGACTCGGCGCGCTCGCGGGCGACCGCCAGCTGCTCGGTGGACAGCGTGACGCCGGTGACCCGCACGCCCGCGTGCCGGGCGAGGTACAGCGCCATGCCGCCCCAGCCGCAGCCGATGTCCAGCACGTGGTGGCCAGGGTGCAGCAGCAGCTTGGCGGCGATGTGGCGCTTCTTGGCCTCCTGCGCCTCGTCCAGGCCCATGCCCGGTTCGGCGAAGTAGGCGCAGGAGTATTGCAGGTCGTGGTCGAGGAACAGCTCGTACAGCCGGCGCGACAGGTCGTAGTGGTGGGCGACGTTGCGCCGGGCGCGGTGCAGCGGGTTGTGCTGCTCGACGGTGCGCAGCACCGGTGCCAGCCGCTCCCGGATCCGCCCGGCGAGCCCGTGCACCTCGGCATCCTGGGACAGCAGGACCAGCAGCTCGTACAGGCTGCCGCCCTCGACGCTGAGGCGGCCGTCCATGTAGGCCTCGCCGAAGCTCAGGCGCGGGGTCAGCAGCAACTGCCGGTGCAGCGCCCGGTCGTGCAGGCGCAGCGTGATCGTCGGGGCGCCGGGTCCGAGTCGATGGCTGCGGCCATCGGCATCGACCAGCGTCAGGCCGCCGCGGGCCAGGGTGGCGTTCAGCAGACGGGCGAACAGCATGCCATCCTCTCCTCACGCTGAAGCTGGGATCGGCGGCAGGCGGGGGAAAGGGTGCGTCCGGCCAAACCGGCGACTCTTTCGCCATAAAACGGAAAGCCGCCCGGCCCCCTTGCGGGAGCGGGCGGCCTCCGGACGAGCGTGACGAGAGGCGGGGAGGATCAGGCCTCCTCGGCCTCGCTCTCGGTCGTGGTGTCGGCCTCGTCCTCGTCCTCATCGGCGAGGTCGGCGGCGGTCACCATGGCGCCGCGCTGCGCCTGCAGCTCGGCCTCTTCGGCCGAACGGGCGACGTTCACGGTCACGTTTTGGCTGACTTCCGGGTGCAGCACGATGCGCACCGGGAACAGGCCCAGCGTCTTGATCGGCTGGTCGATGGCGACCTGGCTGCGCTCGATCTTCACGCCGGCGGCGGAGACTGCCTCGGCGATGTCGCGGTTCGACACCGAACCGTACAGCACGCCGGTCTCACCCGCCTGGCGGATGACGACGACCAACAGGCCGTTCAGCTTCGGCGCGATGGCCTCGGCGTCCTTGCGGCGCTCGAGGTTCATCGCTTCGAGGTGCACGCGCTGCTTCTCGAAGTGCTCCAGGTTCGCCTTGGTGGCGCGCATGGCCTTCTTGAGCGGCAGCAGGTAGTTGCGGGCGAAGCCGGGCTTGACCTTGACGACCTGCCCCATCTGGCCGAGCTTCTCGACCCGCTCCAACAGAATAACTTCCATCACTCGTCCTCCTGATCGGGGCCGACGCGCGCCCAGCGGCGGCGCAGCCCAATCCATTGCTCGATCACGCCCAGGCCGATCAGAACCGCGATCGGCCAACCGAAGAGAAACAGGAACAGGTAGAACCCGACGAGGAGCGCCACCTTGGCCGACCGGCGGTTGGCGAAGGCGTGAACCACCGACAGGCCGGCCAGACCGAACGGCAGCGACAGCACCAGCGCCACGTTCAGCGCCAGGAAGTCCATGCCGTCCGGCAGAACCGCCGACGCGGCCATTGCCCCCGCGAACGCCAGCACCACCCACCCCGGCAGCTCCAGCTCGGACAACCGCATCGGCGGACGCCGATTGCGGTGGAACCGCATCAGGAGCCCCTGCGCCAAAGCCGCGTTGACGATCGTCATGACCAGCCATGAGACCACCACGAGGCCCGGCATCGCCGGGGCCAGCCAGAACGCGTCGGGCGGCGGGGGAGCCTCCCCCGGCGCACCGAGCTGCCGGGCCATGCCCTGCAGCGTCCGGCGCACCACGCCCTCGAGCCCGCCCGGTTCCCCCAGCGCCAGCAGCACGGCGGCGAAGAACGCCACCAGGCCGAGGCCGATCAAACCGAGCAGGAGCAGCCCCGGCGGGTACCACTCCACATCCCCCTTCGCCGTGGTCCGGGCCAGCAGCGCCTGGCGGGCCACGAAGGCCGCCGGCACCGCACCGGTCACGACATAGCCCAGCGGCCCCAGAAGGCCGCCCGTGGCGCTGAGCACCAGCACCGCTCCCATCCCCCCGGCGATCAGCGTGGCCGGAAAACCGAACCACAGACCGACCAGGAACAGCGGCAACGGGGCGAGGTAGCCGAGGATCAGCGCACCGACGCCGGCGAACAACACCGACACGTACAGGAGCGCGCTGACCGCACCGCCCCCCAGGGCGACCAACATGGCCGTGGGCATGGGGGTATTCCTAATCCTCGACGGCCCTTTCGGGCTTACTTCACCACGTACGGCAGGAGCGCCAGGAACCGGGCGCGCTTGATGGCGCGGGCCAGCTCACGCTGCTTCTTCGTGGAAACCGCGGTGATGCGGCTCGGCACGATCTTGCCGCGCTCCGAGATGAAGCGGGACAGGAGCTTGACGTCCTTGTAGTCGATCGCCGGGGCGTTCGCGCCCGAGAACGGGCAGGTCTTGCGGCGGCGGAAGAACGGGCGGCGCGCGCCGCCGCCCGAACGGGGGGCCGCACCAGTGGTCTGCTTGTCGCTCATCAGGCGATCTCCCCTTCAGCGGCCTGCGGCTGCTCGGAACGGCGGGGCGGGCGGGGCCCGCGGTCATCGAAGCGGCGCGGGCCGCGGTCGCCGCGGTCACCACGCTCGCCGCGCTCGCCGCGGCTCTGCATCATCGCCGACGGGTTGGCGTCCAGCGCATCGACGCGCACGCTCATGTAGCGCAGCACGTCTTCGTTGATGCTCATGTTCCGCTCCATCTCGAGCACGGCCGCGGCCGGAGCGTCGAGATTGAAGAGCACGTAGTGCCCCTTGCGGTTCTTCTTGATCTTGTAGGTGAGCGTCTTCAGGCCCCAGTGCTCGGTCTTGGTGACCTGGCCGCCGTTGTCACGGATGATCTGGGCGAACTGCTCGGCGAGAGCCTCGGCCTGGGCGGCCGAGATGTCCTGGCGTGCGATGAGCACGCACTCGTAGAAAGCCATATTACTCCCCATGGCTGTTCATGGTCCGGCGCTGTTTCCGTCTCCACCCTGGAGTCGGGCCAGCCGCCCGGGCCTAGCCGGCGCGCGTCGCACGCCGGCAAGGAGTTTGAAGGCGGCGACTATACACAGAAATATTTGCGGAGCAAGGGGCATGACGGAGCTTTTCCGCGCCCGTTCCATCCCGTTTATAAAGCTCGCGCGCGCGTGGATAACCTCGGCGCGCAAAACCAAGCATCGCTTGACTTGTTGAAAGGTGCGGGTATGACTGTCGCCCACTTCCCGGCGGCGCATTCGGCGTACCGCCTCAGCACACGGGTTTTTGCAGACATGACCAGGGCGTTCGTCTTTCCGGGGCAGGGCAGCCAGGCCGTCGGCATGGGTCGCGAACTGGCCGAAGCGTTCGAAGTCGCCCGGCTCACCTTCGAAGAGGTCGATGACGCGCTCGACCAGCGCCTGTCCCGCCTGATGTTCGAAGGCCCCGAGGCCGACCTGACGCTCACCGAGAACGCCCAGCCGGCCCTGATGGCGGTCAGCGTCGCGGTGCTGCGCGTGCTCCAGCAGCAGGGCGGTGTCGATCTGCGCACGCACGCCACCTTCGTCGCGGGCCATTCGCTGGGCGAGTATTCGGCGCTGTGCGCCGCGGGCGCCTTCTCGCTGCCCGACACGGCGCGTCTGCTGAAGCTGCGCGGCCAGTCCATGCAGAAGGCGGTGCCGGTCGGCAAGGGCGCCATGGCGGCGCTGCTCGGCGCCGACCTGGAGCAGGCGCAGGCGATCGCCGCCGACGCCGCCCAGGGCGAGGTGTGCGCCGTCGCCAACGACAACGCGTCCGGCCAGGTCGTCATCTCCGGCGCCACCGAGGCCATCGACCGCGCCATCGCGCTCGCCGCCGAGCGCGGTTTGAAGCGCTCCGTCCGGCTGCCGGTCAGCGCGCCCTTCCACTGCCCCCTGATGCAGCCGGCCGCCGAAGCCATGGCCGAGGCGCTGGAGGCGGTCACCGTCAACACGCCCGCCGTGCCGGTGGTGGCGAACGTCACCGCGTCCGCTGTCAGCGACCCGGCGGAGATCCGCCGCCTGCTGGTCGAGCAGGTGACCGGCATGGTGCGCTGGCGCGAGAGCGTCCTCTACATGAAGGGCCAGGGCGTTGAGTCGCTGGTCGAGCTGGGGGCCGGCAAGGTGCTGGCCGGCCTCGCCAAGCGCATCGACAAGGAGGTCGGCGCGGTGTCCGTGGGCACCCCGGCCGACGTCGAGGCCTTCCTCAAGACCCTGTGAGGCATTCCATGTTCGATCTGACGGGCAAGTGCGCCCTGGTCACCGGCGCCTCCGGCGGCATCGGCGCCGCCATCGCCAAGGCGCTGCACGCGCAGGGCGCCACCGTGGCGCTGTCCGGCACCCGCGTCGAGGCGCTGGAGAAGGTCGCGGCCGAGCTGGGCGGCGAACGCGTGAAGGTCACCCCGGGCAACCTGTCCGACGCGGCGGCCACCGAGCAGCTGGCCAAGGACGCCGAATCCGCCCTCGGGCAGATCGACATCCTGGTCAACAACGCCGGCCTGACCCGCGACCAGCTGGCGCTGCGCATGAAGGACGACGACTGGGCGCAGGTGATCGACGTCAACCTGACGGCCGCCTTCCGCCTGTCGCGCGCCGTGCTGCGCGGCATGATGAAGCGCCGCTGGGGTCGAATCGTCGGCATCACCTCCATCGTCGGCGTGACCGGCAACCCGGGGCAGGCGAACTACGCCGCCTCGAAGGCCGGCATGATCGGCATGTCCAAGGCGCTGGCGGCCGAGGTCGCCTCGCGCAACATCACCGTCAACTGCGTGGCGCCGGGGTTCATCACCACCGCGATGACCCACGCGCTGAACGACGACCAGAAGCACAAGCTTCTGGGAAGCATTCCGGCCGGCCGCATGGGCGAGCCGTCGGAAATCGCCGCCGGGGTCGTGTACCTGGCGAGCGAGGAGGCCGCCTACATCACCGGCCAGACGCTGCACATCAACGGCGGCATGGCCATGATCTGAGCGGGTTCGGCCGGCCGTGACACGAACCCCCAGGGGCGCTGGTCAAGGCGGACGAAATGTGTTATCGGACGGGGCTTTTCACGGCAGGACGGCACGCCGCGGCGTGGTACGGACCTCCGAATTGCCCAAGCGGTTTCAAGGATTTTGGAAGGTCGAACATGAGTGACATCGCCGAGCGCGTGAAGAAGATCGTTGTGGACCACCTCGGGGTCGAAGAGGCGAAGGTGACGGAGAACGCCTCCTTCATCGACGACCTCGGCGCCGACAGCCTCGACACCGTCGAGCTGGTCATGGCCTTCGAGGAGGAGTTCGGGTGCGAGATCCCGGACGACGCCGCCGAGAAGATCCTGACCGTCAAGGACGCCATCGACTTCATCAAGGCGAACGCCGCCGCCTGATAAGGCGCGGATCGGACAGGACCAAACGAAGGCAGCCAGGCACCGCGGAAGGCGGCGGCCTGGCCGTCTGAGTCTGCAGAGATCGAAATCTGAGTCCCCTCAGAGATCAAGAAAGGTCAGGGAAGTCCCATGAGACGTGTCGTCGTCACCGGCCTCGGTCTGGTCACGCCGCTCGGCGTCGGTCACCGTAACAACTGGGAACGGTTGATCGGCGGCGAATCGGGCATCCGTGGGATCACGGCCTTCGATGTTTCCGACCTCGCGTCGAAGATCGCCGGCATGGTTCCGCGCGGCACCGGCGAGGGCGAGTTCAATCCCGACGCCGCGGTCCCGCCCAAGGACCAGCGCAAGATGGATGACTTCATCCTTTACGCGATCGGCGCCGCCACCGAGGCGGTTGCGGATTCCGGCTGGGTGCCGCAGACCGACGAGGAGCGCGAGCGCACCGGCGTCATGATCGGCTCCGGCATCGGCGGCCTGCCCGGCATCGCCGAGGGCGCGGTGACCCTGCACGAGAAGGGCCCGCGGCGCATCTCCCCGTTCTTCATTCCGGCCTGCCTGATCAACCTGGCCTCCGGCCACGTGTCGATCCAGCATGGCTTCCGCGGCCCGAACCATGCGGTGGTCACCGCCTGCTCGACCGGCGCGCACGCCATCGGCGACGCTGCCCGGCTGATCATGTGGGACGATGCCGACGTGATGGTCGCCGGCGGCACCGAAGCGGCGGTCAGCCGCCTGGGTGTGGGCGGCTTCGCCGCCATGCGCGCGCTGTCCACCAACTTCAACGACACGCCCGAAAAGGCCTCGCGCCCCTACGACAAGGACCGCGACGGCTTCGTCATCGGCGAGGGCGCCGGCGTGGTGGTGCTGGAGGAGCTGGAGCACGCCAAGAAGCGCGGCGCCACCATCTACGCCGAGGTCGTCGGCTACGGCCTGTCGGGTGACGCCTACCACATCTCCGCTCCGGCCGAAGACGGCAACGGCGGCTTCCGGGCGATGACCATGGCGCTGAAGCGCGCCGGCATGTCACCGGACGCCATCGACTACGTCAACGCGCACGGCACTTCGACGCCGCTGGGCGACGAGATCGAGCTGGGCGCGGTGAAGCGCCTGTTCGGGTCGGCGATGGACAAGCTTGCCATGTCCTCCACCAAGTCGGCCATCGGCCACCTGTTGGGGGCGGCCGGCGCGGTCGAGGCGATCTACTCGATCAAGGCGATCAACCACTCCATCGTGCCGCCGACGCTCAACCTCGAGAACCCGTCGGAGAGCTGCCTCGGCGTCAATCTGGTGCCGAAGCAGGCGCAGGAGCGCCGTGTGCGCGCCGCGCTGTCCAACTCCTTCGGTTTCGGCGGCACCAACGCGTCCCTGGTCTTCAAGGAATTCGCGTAAGGAGTGCGCCATGGGCTGGGGCCTTCGGGCAGCGGCCGGGGCGCTTGCCGTCGCCACGCTCCTGGGCGGAGCGACCCTGTGGGGGGCCATGCGCCTGGTGGCGCCGGGCCCCCTCACGGAGCCCACCACCATCGTCATTCCCCGCGGCAGCGGGCTGGAAGCCGTGGCGATCACGCTGGCCGACGCCGGTGTGGTCGACTCGCCGCTGCTGTTCGTCTTCGGCGCGCGGCTGAGCGGGGCCGGGCGTGAGCTTAAGGCGGGCGAGTACGCCTTCGCGCCGGGCGCCACCATCGACGACGTGCTCGAGCAGATGCGGCGGGGCCGGACCGTCGTCCACCGCCTGACCGTGCCCGAGGGACTGACGTCCGCGCAGATCCTCTCCCTGCTGGACAAGGAGCCGGTGCTGACCGGCACCGTCCCGCAGCGGCCGAAGGACGGCAGCCTGCTGCCCGAGACCTACAACTTCTCCTACGGCGACAGCCGCGAGCAACTGGTCGAGCGGATGCAGCGCGGCATGACCCAGGTGCTGGCCGAGGCGTGGCGGAACCGCGACAAGGACCTGCCCTACAAATCGCCGGAGGAGGCGCTGGTCATGGCCTCCATCGTCGAGAAGGAGACCGGCGTCGCGGCGGAGCGGGCGAAGGTGGCGGGGGTCTACGTCAACCGGCTGGAAACCGGCATGCGGCTGCAATCGGACCCGACGGTGATCTATGCGCTGACAGACGGCTCCGGCGAGCTGGGACGGGCGCTGACCCGCAACGACCTGCGCGTCGAGTCGCCGTACAACACCTATGCGGTGGCTGGGCTGCCGCCGGGGCCGATCGCCAACCCCGGGAAGGCCTCGATCGTCGCGGCGCTGAAGCCGGAGCGGCACGAGTACCTGTACTTCGTCGCCGACGGCACGGGCGGGCACGCCTTCGCCAAGACACTGCCGGATCACAACCGGAACGTCGCCCGGTGGCGCGATGTGCAGCGCCGGCAGAGCGCCGAGCAACCGTCCACCTCCAACGATTGACGACCATCGATTGACGGGCGTCAAGCCTGCGACCTTCGGAATCTTGCGTTGCGGTGCGGGAGGCGGCACCATTTCCCGGTCAGCGCACAGCCCCGGAGGAATGATGAGCCAGGACGTCGAGCATCGGATTCGTGAACGCGCCTACCAGATCTGGCTGGAGAAGGGCTGTCCCGAGGGCAGCGACCACGAACACTGGTTCCTGGCGGAGCAGGAGGTCGCGGCTGCGGCGGCCCCGAAGGCCAACGGCAGGAAGCCGCCGGCGAAGAAGGCCACCCCCGCGAAGGCAGCCACTGCCGGCGAGGCGCCGAAGCCTGCCACCGAGCGCAAGCCCCGCGCGCGCAAGGCGGCGGTCACGGCCTGAGCCGGTCGGCAGGATCGTTGGGCGCCATCCCCGCGCGACGGCGCGGGGATCAGGCGGCGTTCGACACTGCGACAACGCCGGCCGTGGCGCCGTAGGACTTGCGCGCGGCGCGCAGCTTCTCCAGCGACTCCTGGAGGCTCTCCTCGGCGAAACCGGGGGGAAGCTGGTTCAGCTCCTTCTGGGTCATCTCGATGAAGGCGTCCAGCAGCCTGGCGTGGATACGGCAGGCCTTGCGGACTTCCTCGGCGACCATCGGTGAAGCGGGCATTTCCAGAGCTCCTATTCGCGGGTTTCATTAAAATGCGCGAGTACATTGGCGCCCCGCGCGGTTAACAAACCCTTTAAAGGTTCTGGCGCCCGAAGTAATCTTTAGGGGTAATCCGTTATAAATGCTTCCTAACTGGTGCCTGTGTTAGGAAATGGACATTCGAATGTTGATATGACGGTGCGTGATTTTGGTGTAGCTTAACGGTTGGTGGTAATTGTGTAGGAATTGCTTGGGTATACTGTTTCTAATTCTGCCTTTATTTTTAAGCGAATGGGTGCGCGCTGGCTGGAGCCTTGACCGACCGAGCCGCAGCCTTGGGCCCCCATCCCAGCCTTCCTCCACTTCGCGAGGGAAGGAGGCCAGTCCCCTCCCCCGCGAAGTGGGGGAGGGTCAGGGTGGGGGGGGCAGCACAGGCGCTTGTTTATCCCCGTGGTGTCCTCACCCCGTCCCGCGCCGCAGCTCGCGCTCCAGGTTCAATTCGGCCCGGCCGCCGTGCAGGCGGGCGCGGTAGACCAGCAGGCCTTCCATCACGCGCTGCACATAATTGCGGGTTTCGGTGAACGGGATCATCTCGACCCAGTCCACCACGTCCACGCCCTCGGCGCGCGGGTCGCCGTAGACGTTCAGCCACTGGCTGACCCGCCCCGGACCGGCGTTGTACGACGCCACCGCCAGCACGTAGGAGCCGCCGTAGCGGTCGATCATCTCGCTGATGTAGGCGGAGCCGAGGCGGACGTTGTAGTGCGGGTCGCTGATCAGCTTGGCGTGCTGGTGCTTCTTGATGCCCAGCTTGTTGGCCACCAGCTGCGCCGTGCCCGGCATCAGCTGCATCAGCCCGCGCGCCCCGGCCGACGAGACGATGGCCGGGTTGAAGGTGCTCTCCTGGCGGATCAGCGCGTGCACCAGCGCCGGCTCCGGCGTCGGGTTGTCGGCGCGGATCACCGGATAGCCGGCCTCCACCAGATAGATCTCGTTCTGCGCCGCGTCCTTGGCGGCGGCGACAGCGAGATCGGGGCGGCCCAGCTCGCGCGCCAGCCGGGCGGCCAGCGCGTAATGCTCCGGCTCCTTCGATTGCAGGCTGATGCGGCGCAGGAAGGCGGCGACGCGCTCGTCGTCGCGGCCTTCGATCTCGGCCAGCGCGCGGGCGGCGCGCACCACCTCGCGGCGCTCGAAGGCTGCGGTCTCCGCGGTGTCCACCCTGGGTTCGGAGGGCAGACGCACCTGCGCGTGCGCGTCCAGCTTATGCGCGGCGAGCTGGCCGTAGTAGGTGGTGCCATAAGGGGCGGCCTTGGCGTACCAGTCGCGCGCCTCCTCGCGCTTGCCCATCGCCTCGGCGGCGCGGGCGGACCAGTAGGCGCCGCGCGCCCGGCTGATCGGCGCCGTCACCGACTTGTGGAGCCGCTGGAAGTGCGTGAACGCCTCCTGCGGCATGTTGAGCTGGCGCAGCGCCAGGAAGCCGGCGAGGAACTCGGCCTCGGCGAACGGCGTGCCGTCGCGCAGCCCGTGCCCCTTGGCCAGCGTGTAGGCGAGCTTCATCTCGCCCCGCTCCATGGCGCGGCGGGCGAGGATGTGGCGCTCGGTCCACCACAGCGCCGGTCGGCCGAGGCGGTCGGGCTGGTTGCGCAGGATCTCCAGCGAGCCGTCGTCGTCCTGGCGCTTGCGGCGGTAGCGCAGCCGCTCGTACAGCAGGCCCGGGTCGTCGCGCAGCGACTCCGGTACGCGGGCGAGCGCCGCGTCGACGTTGCGGTCCTCCTGGAAGAGGCCGATGCGCGCCTCGATCAGCGCGTCCCAGCCCGCGTCCAGCAGCGGCAGCATGCGCTTGGCCGGTGCCTCCAGGTGTTCCCACAGCAGGCGGTCGGCGCGCGCGGCGTGGTCCTGCGGGCGCAGCAGGTCCTTGTAGCGGAACAGGAAGTCCTGCTCCTCGCCGTTGTTGAAGTTGGTGTCGGCCCAGCGCTGGCGGACGAGGGCGAGCGCCTTCTCCCGCTCGCCGGTCAGCAGCAGCGTGTCGGCGTAGCGCATGAAGCCGTCGTTGCTCTGCGGCGGGTGCTGGCGGAACCAGTTGATGATCTCGCTGGGGCTCATCTCGGCGTTGGCCATCGCCGCCTCGGCCGCCTTGCGCAGCGCGATCTGGCCGGGCCAGTCGGCGTTCTCCCGGATGAAGGTGGCGATCTCGTCGAAGCTGCCGCCCAGCGGCGCCTGCAGCTTCAGCCAGCGGATGATCTTGGCCGGCAGGCGGTCCTTGGCCGGGGCGGCGATGCGCAGGGCGTCGTCGTGGCGGTCGTCGTCCACCGCCTTGAACGCCTGCTTGTAGATGGCGAGGTCGCCGTCGCTCAGCGTCCGCGCCGCCGCCGGGACCGTGAAGAACAGCAGGGATGCGCACAGCGCCGCCATAAGCCCCCGGGCGCTCTTGCGGGGCACGGACGGGGCCGCTAAGGTGCGCGACGCTTTTTTGGTCGTAGGGAGGTGGCCGCCATGTTTCACGGATCGATCGTTGCGCTCTTGACCCCGTTCAAGAACGGCAAAGTCGATGAGGCCGCCTTCCAGTCCTTCGTGGAATGGCAGGTCGCCGAGGGCACGCACGCGCTCGTGCCCTGCGGCACCACCGGCGAGTCGCCGACGCTCAGCCACGAGGAGCACGACCGGGTGGTCGAGCTGTGCATCGAGGCGGCGGGCGGCAAGGTGCCGGTCATCGCCGGCACCGGCTCGAACTCGACCGATGAGGCGATCCGCCTCACCCAGCACGCGAAGCAGGCCGGCGCGCAGGCCGCCCTGGTGGTCACGCCGTACTACAACAAGCCGTCGCAAGAGGGTCTCTACCAGCATTTCAAAGCGATCCATGATCAGGCGGACTTGCCGATCATCATCTACAACATTCCGGGCCGCAGTGTCGTGGATATGTCTGTGGCGACGATGGCGCGGCTGGCCAAGCTGCCCAACATCGTCGGCGTGAAGGACGCCACCGCCGACCTCGCCCGCCCGCTGCGCACCCGCGTGGCCATCGGGCCGGAGTTCTGCCAGCTGTCCGGCGAGGACGCGACGGTGACGGCGTTCCTGGCGCAGGGCGGCGTGGGCTGCATCTCGGTGACCGCCAACGTCGCGCCGCGCCTGTGCGCCGACCTGCACAACGCGTGGCGCCGCGGCGACTACGCCACGGTGGAGCGCATCCGCGACCAGCTGATGCCGCTGCACGACGCGATGTTCGTTGAGACCTCGCCGGCGCCGGTGAAGTACGCCGCCAGCCTGCTCGGCAAGTGCACGCCGGACGTGCGGCTGCCGCTGGTCCCGGCGTCCGACTCGGCGCGCGAGGCGGTCCGCGAGGCCATGAAGAAAGCCGGCGTTCTCTGAACGCCGGCACCCTAGGAGGCTGATGTGGCTGCCCGCGAGGAGGCGCGCAAGTACGCGGCGCAGAACCGCCGTGCCCGCTTCGACTACTTCATCGACGACACGCTCGAGGCCGGCATCATGCTGACCGGCACCGAGGTGAAGTCCCTGCGCACGGGCAAGGCGAGCATCAACGAGTCCTACGCCGGGATCTCGAAGGGTGAGCTGTTCCTGTTCAACGCCCATATCCCGGAGTATCTGCAGGCCGGCCGTTGGCTCCAGCACGAGATCCGGCGGCCGCGCAAGCTGCTGCTCCACAAGCGCGAGCTGGCGAAACTGATGATGGCCCTGAAGACCAAGGGCGCCACCATCATCCCGATGTCGGTCTATTTCAACGACCGCGGCATCGCCAAGGTCCAGCTCGGCATTGCCACCGGCAAGAAGCAGGTCGATAAGCGCCAGACGGAGAAAGAACGCTCCTGGCAGCGCGACAAGGCCCGCCTGATGCGGGACAAGGGGTGAGCAAGCGCCTGTCCCAACGCGCCGACTCCCGCGAGGCGGAGATCGCCGCGGTCGCCGCCGAAGCCCTGGAGGGGCGCGTCCCTGCCGGTACCCTGGTGTGCGGCGACCCCGATGGCGCCGTCGAGGCGGCGCTCGGCGGTCCGGTGTGGAACCGGTATGCGTACGATGGCGGCCCGGCCCAGCCCTGGCCGCCGGAGGGGATGATCCCCAGCGCCGTGCTGCGCCAGCCGCGCGGCTGGGGCGCCTTCGCCATGACGCTGCACGCGCTGGCGGCGCGGCTGCCGGAGGGGGCGCCGCTGTGGATCTACGGCGGCAACGACGAGGGCGTCACCTCGATCCCCAAGCGCCTTGAGGGCCTGTTCGGCGAGCCGGAGACCCTGGCCATCAAGCGCCGCGCCCGCGTGCTGGAGATGCGCCGCACCGGCGCGCCGGCGCGCGGTGCTCTGGAGGACTGGCGCGAGGTGGTGCCGGTGGGCGGCGCGGAGCTGGTGTCCTATCCAGGGCTGTTCGCGCACGGCCGGCTCGATCCGGGGACGGAGTTGCTGCTCGGCGTGCTGCCGAAGATCTACGCGGACCAGTCGGTGCTCGACTTCGGCTGCGGGGCGGGGGTGATCGCCCACACGGTGCGCCGCCGGGTGCCGGCGGTGCGGCTGACGCTGCTCGACATGGACAGCGTGGCGCTGCACGCCGCCCGGCAGAACGTGGCGGACGCGGCGTTCGTGCTTAGCGACGGCTGGTCGGCGGTGCCGGCGAAGCGCGACTTCGACCTGATCCTCAGCAACCCGCCGCTCCACCGCGGCAAGGAGGAGGATTTCGGGGCGCTGGAGGCGCTGGTGCGCGGCGCGAAGGACCGGCTGAAGCCGCGCGGCGCCTTGATCGCCGTGGTTCAGCGGTCGGCCGGCGTGGGGAAGCTGTTCGCTTCGGTGCTCAAGAACGTCGAGGCACTGGCGGAGACGCCGCAGTACCAGGTGTGGCGGGGCGGGGTGTGACGGGCTTGCCGTTGGCCACCCTTTGCTTTGCCCAACTCATCCGGACAGGCGCTCCTCATAGCGGCTGAGCCAACTGCGTCACTCGGACGCAGCCCCTTTCCTGCCGGTTGCCCCTCGTCTTGCAAGGCCATACAATATCAACACTCGATTACTTGCTTGGCGTAAGAAAATGTCAACATCAATAAGCGCATACCGGTATATTTCCGACCATGAAGTTGATGATCTGAGAGCATATATCGGCAAGAATTCTGACAGTTATATTGATTTCTTTGCTCCTGGGAGTTTATGGAAACGTATTCGCCTTGGTCTTGTGCGGGGGCATTCTTCATTCCTATCGTTTGGCTATTATATAGAAAAATGTACGCGCTCTTATTAATTGTGTGCGTTGCGCCAATCGTGTTTTGGTGGGTGGGTATCGAATTGAGCGGAAGTGCCGTGGGATTAGCGGTTGCGGGAAGTGGAAAATGGTTCTATTTGGCAAAAGCTAAACGCGCCATCAGGAGGGTTCGTGCAAGTGGCGTTCCTGACGATGAGCGATTGAAGGTTCTGGCAAAAAAAGGGGGGCGTCTCTAACCTTGGTGCATTTATAGGTGGATTGTTTACGGCTGGATGGATATTGCTGATGTTTTTGGGCGCTAAGCATAGTGTTTGAAAGTTCGAACCTAGACTGATCTGCTTATCATTGGCTCACCTCACATCCCCTGACAGTTCCGGATCATCTCCGCGTTCCCCGCGTAACGCTGCGCACAACCCTGCTCCAGCGCCAGCTGGCTGCGGTTCTCGCCCGCGACGCAGGCGTTGTACTTCTCGAAGTCCCGGCCGTGCAGCGCCCGGCAGCCCTGCCGCAGCGCCAGCCGCTGCCCCTGCGTGAGCCGCGGCCACGCCACCGCGTCGGAGGAGCCGGACGACACCGCGGCGGCCGGGCCGGTCGAGCCGGAGGAGCCCGGCGGATCCATTCCCGCACATCCCGCCAAGGCCAGGGCGACCGCCGCCCAGAGGATCGGCGCTGTCATAATCGTTCCCTCCCAGCGAAATTTCCGCGCACTATCGCGGGAAACGCGCCGGGAGGGAGTCCGGGCATCGGGTTTACGACGCCTGGACCTCAGCCCTGCTTCAACAGGCGGGCGGCGTCGAGGGCGGCGTAGGTCAGGATGGCGTCGGCCCCGGCACGCCGGAACGACAGCAGCGTCTCCATCAGCGCCGCGTCGTAGTTCAGCCAGCCGTTCTGCGCCGCCGCCTTCAGCATCGCGTACTCGCCCGACACGTGGTAGGCGAAGGTCGGCACCGCGAAGCTCTGCTTCACCCGCTGGATGATGTCCAGGTAGGGCAGGCCCGGCTTCACCATCACCATGTCCGCGCCCTCCTGGAGGTCGAGCGCCACCTCGCGCAGCGCCTCGTCGGTGTTGGCGGGGTCCATCTGGTAGGTGCGCTTGTCGCCCTTCAGGAAGCCGCCGGAGTTCACCGCGTCGCGGAACGGGCCGTAGTAGGCCGAGGCGTACTTGGCGGCGTAGGAGCAGATGCGCGCCCACTGGTGGCCGTGCGCGTCCAGACGGTCGCGCAGCATGCCGATGCGGCCGTCCATCATGTCGGACGGGGCGACGATGTCGACGCCGGCGTCGGCCTGGCTCACCGCCTGGCGGGCCAGCACCTCGACCGTTTCGTCGTTGAGGATGCGGCCGTCCTCCATCAACCCGTCATGGCCGTGGCTGGTGTAGGGGTCGAGCGCCACGTCGCCGAGGATCCCGATGTCCGGCACCTGCGCCTTGAGGGTGCGGATGGCGGTGTTCATCAGGTTCTCGGGGTTGTAGGCCTCGGCCGCGTCCTGCGACTTCTTCTCCTTGGGCACCACCGGGAACAGCGCGATGCAGGGGATGCCCAGGTCGCGCGCACCGGCCACCGCCTCGGTCAGCAGGTCGAGCGTCAGGCGCTCGACGCCGGGCATGGAGGCGACGGCCTCGCGGCGGTTCTGGCCCTCGATGACGAACACCGGCCAGATCAGGTCGTCGGTGGACAGCCGGTTCTCCGCCACCAGACGGCGGGTCCAGCCGTCGTAACGGTTGCGGCGCATGCGGATGCGCGGGAAGGCGCCGGGGGTGCGGACAAGGTGGCTGGTCATCTCGGGACAACTGGCTAGGGGCAGGGCAAGGCGCGATGTTACGCCCGTTTCCTGGGCAATCTCAAGGCGATGGCGTCATCATTTCCGGGTGGATGCCCGAATCGCGCTCCTGCAGCACCCAGCGCTCGCCGTTCTTGGCGTAGGTCGAGGCTGCGGCGTGGACGAACTCCGCCCCGCCCCAGGCGCGCACCTCCAGCGTCACGCGCGGCGCGTCGATGGTGATGAGGTTGTAGGCGTTGGCCTCGTCGCGGGTGCGGGTGGATGTGGCGGTGGAGGCCTGCGCCACCAGGATCGAGCGCGCCACCTGCGTGTGGAAGGTTGCCAGATCGCCGGAATAGGCCTTGTGCAGGTGCCCGGCCAGCAGCAGGTCGACGCCCGCGTCCTCCAGCGCCGGCAACGCCAGCTTGTGACGGCTGACGAGGCGCGTCTGCGGTGCGTCCGGCGGCGGCAGGAACGGGTGGTGGGTGAACAGCACCTTGAAGACGTGCCCCGGCAGTTCCTTGAAAACCTCGCACACCCGGCCGATCTGTGCCTTGTTGATGCGCCCGTGCGAGAAGTCGAGGATCACCGAGCGCGCGGTGTTCAGCCCCAGCACCGCGATCTCCGCATCGACGTGGAACGGGCTGAGGTCGCGGCTGATGTAGCGCTTGTAGTTGCGGAACGGGTCGAGGAAGCGGTCGAAGACGTTGTAGACCGGGATGTCGTGGTTGCCCGGCACCACCAGATAGGGGAAGGGCAGGCGCTCCAGGAACGCGCGGGCCTCCAGGAAATGCCGGGTCTTGGCGCGCTGCACGAGGTCGCCGGAGATCACCACGAGGTCCGGCCGGTTCACGATCAGGTCGGCAAGCAGCCCCTCGACCACCGTCGGGTCGATGCGGCCGAAATGCAGGTCGGAGATGTGGGCCAGCATCCTCATGGTGTCGCCTTTGGAACCAGCATGCGCAGGCCGCCGGCCCGCATGCGGTAGACCAGCGGCGGGGTGAAGCGGCGCACCTCGCCGTCGTTGGCGACGCGCAGGTGGCGGCGTCGGCTGTGCACGGTCAGGGTGGCCGCGCTCAGCGTCTCCAACTCGCCGTCCGACTGCCACGAACCGATGCCCATCCGGGCGATCAACCGCAGCAGGCCCCAGGTGTCGCGGTGGCGCGCCAGATAGACGCCGAATTGTCCCGACTCCAGCGTCGTGCGCCGCAGCACGGGGCCATAGCCCTCGGCATAGGGGTTGTTGGACACCGCCAACACCGGCGTGCGCACCCGGCGTGCCCCCTGGCCCAGGTCGACATAGACGTCCAGCACCGGAAAATCGCGCAACGCCTTCGCGATGGCCAGCGCCATCGCCGGCCACTTGCGCAGGCCCAGGCGGTGCTGGTGCGCTTCGCGTTCCTGGATGATGCGCGGGTAGAGCCCCAGGACGGAGGCGTTGAGGAACACCTCGCCGTTCACCTCGCCGACATCGACCGGGCGAAGGCTCCCGGCGGCCACCGCGTGCACGGCGTCCGGCCAGTCCATCGGCGTGCCCAGGTCGCGCGCCAGCAGGTTCATGGTGCCCAGCGGCAGCACGCCCAGCGCCTTGCCCGCCTTGATCGCCGCGTTGGCGCCGGTGAGAATGGTGCCGTCGCCGCCGCCGACCACCAGCACCTCGGCATCGGACCCCGCGGCGCGCAGCACAGCCTCGCCACAGCCGGCAGCCTGGGTTGCGGTCACCTCGACCTCCGCACCGTTGCGCTGGAAGGCCTGCCGGACGGCGTCCGTCGCCTGCTCGATGGGCATGCCCATCAGGGTGCCGGCGGACTGGTTGAGGACGACGGCGACCTTCATCGTGCGGACATCTCCGAAAGGGGGGCAGGGGCGGAACGGGCGGCGCGCTCGGCTGGTTCCCGGAGAGCCGATTTGACAGCGCCGCCGCACCCTCTAAGATCGTCGAAAACCGAATGAACCCACCTTGCGGGAGGATAACCGTGCAGTTCGAATTGAGCGAGGACCAGCGTGCCTTCCAGGACGTTGCGCGGAATTTCGCACGGGAACGCATGGCACCATACGCTGCCGAATGGGACGAATCGTCGATCTTCCCGGTGGAGGCGCTGCGCGGCGCGGCCGAGCTTGGATTCGGCGGCATCTACTGCGGGGAGGAGCATGGCGGTTCTGCGCTCGGCCGGCTCGACGCCTCGCTGATCTTCGAGGAGCTGGCGGCGGCCTGCCCGTCCACGGCGGCCTACATCTCCATCCACAACATGGCGGCGTGGATGATCGACCGCTTCGGCGACGCGGACCAGCGCGCCCGCTTCCTGCCGAAGCTGATGACCATGGAGCACTTCGCCTCCTACTGCCTGACCGAGCCGAGCGCCGGGTCGGACGCCGCGTCTTTGCGCACCCGAGCGGTGCGCGACGGCGACCACTACGTGCTGAACGGCGAGAAGGCGTTCATCTCCGGCGGCGGCGCCTCGGACGTCTACGTCTGCATGGTGCGCACCGGCGGGGAGGGGCCGAAGGGCATATCCTGCCTCGTGGTGGAGAAGGGCACGCCAGGCCTGAAGTTCGGCAAGAAGGAAAAGAAGATGGGCTGGAACAGCCAGCCCACCGCGGCGGTGATCTTCGAGGATTGCCGCGTCCCGGTCGCCAACCGCATCGGCGAAGAGGGCGACGGCTTCAAGATCGCCATGAAGGGCCTGGATGGCGGGCGCCTGAACATCGCGTCATGCTCGCTGGGCGGCGCGCGCTTCTGCCTGGAGCAGGCGCGCGACTACATGAAGATGCGCAAGCAGTTCGGCAAGGCGCTCGCCGAGTTCCAGGCGCTGCAGTTCCGCCTCGCCGACATGGCGATCGAGCTGGACGCCGCCCGCCTGATGGTGCACCGCGCCGCGGCGTCGCTGGACGCGAAGCACCCGGAAGCGACGCAGCACTGCGCCATGGCCAAGCGCTTCGCCACCGACGCCGGATTCAAGGTCGCCAACGAGGCGCTGCAACTGCACGGCGGTTACGGCTACATCAAGGAATATCCGATCGAGCGGATCGTGCGCGACCTGCGGGTCCACCAGATCCTCGAAGGCACCAACGAGATCATGCGCCTGATCGTCGCCCGCCGCGTGCTGGCGGATTAGGAGTGTTCTTGCCGTCATCCCCGCGAAGGCGGGGATCCATAATTCCCATTGCGTACATCTGTGGAACTTATGGATCCCCGCCTTCGCGGGGATGACGGTGCAGGGAAGTGTTTGCAAAGAAATAACGAACCAACCGGGAAGCACATGACCGACGCCGAAATCCTGTTCGACCGCAAGGGCTCGCTGGGCCTCGTAACGCTCAACCGGCCGAAGGCGCTGAATGCGCTGACGCTGGACATGATCCGCCTGCTCGACCCGCAGTTGCGCGCCTGGGCCGCCGACCCGGAGGTCAAGGCGGTGGTCGTCCGCGGCGCCGGGGACAAGGCGTTCTGCGCCGGCGGCGACGTGATGAAGCTCTACCTCGCCGGCAAGGACGACCCGAAGGGGCGCGGCGAGATCCCGATCATCCGCGAGTTCTTCTGGGACGAGTACATCCTGAACCGCCTGATCAAGCGCTACCCGAAGCCGTACGTCGCGCTGATGGACGGTGTGACCATGGGCGGCGGCGTCGGCATTTCGGAGCCCGGCTCGCACCGCGTCGGCACCGAGCGTACGCTGTACGCCATGCCGGAGACGGCCATCGGCATCTTCCCCGACGTCGGCGGCACCTATTACCTGGCGCGCCAGCCCGGCCAGATCGGCACCTACCTGGGCCTGACCGGCGACCGCCTGAAGGCGGCGGACATGCTGTACGCCGGCGCCATCGATGCGTACGTGCCGAGCGCCAAGCTGGATGCGTTGGTCGAGGATCTCGCACGTACGGACGGCGCGCACGACTCCGTTTCCGCCACCATCGCCGCCCACGCCGAATCGCCGGGCGAGCCGCCGTTGGCCGCGCACCGCGCCGCCATCGACCGCTGCTTCGGCCACGACCGGATCGAGGACATCCTGACGTCCCTGGCCGCCGAGGGCACGGAGTGGGCGAATACCGTCATGGCGACGCTGGAGAAGATGGCGCCGGTCAGCCTCAAGGTGACGCTGGAGGCCATCCGCCGGGGCGCCAAGCTCGACTTCGAGGACTGCATGATCCAGGAGTACCGGCTGGCGCAGTCCATGCTCGGCGACGACAACTTCTACGAGGGCATCCGCGCGGTGCTGGTCGATAAGGACCGCAACCCGCGCTGGACGCCGGCCCGCGTCGAGGACGTCTCGGACGACGAGGTTGAGCGGCACTTCCGCGTGCCGCCGCACGGCGACCTGCGCTTTACGAACTGAGATTTCTCTGTCGGGATCGAGGGCACTTTCCGCGGGCTTTTCCGTTACTAGCGGAGAATCCCCGCGGGACTTGTCTCAAACCCGGCGGTTGGCACCGTCCCCAATGTTGGGACAAGTACGGCTTCAGGGGAGGAAACCATGGCGAACGTAGCATTCATCGGGTTGGGGAACATGGGCGGCCCGATGGCCGCCAATCTGGTCAAGGCCGGGCACAGTGTGGCCGGATTCGACATGATGGCCGAGAACCTGGACAAGGCGAAGGCGGCCGGCGTCACGGTGGCGAGCAGCGCGGCCGAGGCGGCCCGGGACGCCGAGGTGGTGGTGACCATGCTGCCGGCCGGCCAGCACGTCCGCGACGTCTACACCGGCGTCGGCGGCGTCATGGCCGCGGTGCGCAAGGGGGCGCTGCTGATCGACTGCTCGACCGTGGACGTGGAGAGCGCGCGCGCCGTCGCCAGGGCGGCGGACGAGGCCGGGCACGCCATGGTCGACGCGCCGGTGTCGGGCGGGGTGGGCGGCGCCACGGCCGGCACGCTGACGTTCATGGTCGGCGGCAGCGACGAGGCGTTCCAGCGGGCCGAGCCGATTCTCCAGGCCATGGGCAAGACCATCGTGCACGCCGGCGCCAGCGGGACGGGGCAGGCTGCCAAAATTTGTAACAATATGATCCTTGGCATTTCGATGATCGCCGTGTCCGAGGCGTTCGTGCTGGCGAAATCGCTTGGACTCGACGCGCAGAAGCTCTTCGACATCGCGTCCAAGTCGTCGGGGCAGTGCTGGTCGATGACGAGCTATTGTCCGGTGCCCGGTCCAGTGCCGACGTCACCCGCGAATCGAGACTATCAGGCCGGCTTTACGGCGGCGATGATGCTCAAGGACCTGCGGCTGGCCCAGCAGGCCGCCTCGCAAAGTGGTGCCGCGACTCCGCTCGGTGCGGAGGCGGCTTCGCTGTACGCCCTTTTCTGCAACGGTGGGCGGTCCGGCATGGACTTTTCGGGCATTATTAAGATGATTGCCGGCGAATGATCGGTTAATCTGCTCTTAAGGTGCCCGGAGCGGCCCCGGCGGGGACCGTCTACAGGTACGAGGCAAAGGAGACCGCGGTGCGCAAACCCTACTACGAGAGCATCCTCTTGATCGAAAGGCTCCACCGCCACTTTCTCGAGGTGCTGAAGACGGAACTGGATCGCCTGGGCATCCAGGACATCAACAACGTCCAGAGCCTGATCCTCTACAACATCGGCGAGGACGAGATGACGGTGGGCGAATTGACCGCCCGCGGTTACTACCTCGGCTCGAACGTGTCGTACAACGTGAAGAAGATGGTCGAGAACGGCTATCTCGGACAGGAGCGCTCGCCGCACGACCGCCGCTCGGTGCGGGTGCGCCTGTCGGAGAAGGGCCTCGACCTGCGCGAGAAGATCAGCCGCATGTTCGAGCGGCACTTGACCGCGCTGGAAAAGGCCGGCTTCTCGGACGAGGAGCTGACCAAGGCCAACGAGACCCTGCGCAAGCTGGAGCGCTTCTGGTCGGCCTCGCTGGACTACAGCGGCTTTCCGCTGACCTCGGCCGCCTGACGCGCATCACGGTACCTGGTCCCCGCCCCGTTCCGGCGGCCCGCGGCGCTTGACAGCGCGCGGGCCGCCCGCGTGTGCAGAGTGATCGTACGTACAGAATAGAAAAGGCTGTCCCGTGGGATACCCATGGGCGGCCTTTTTCGATTCTGCGGCAAGCCGTCGCCGGGCGGATGAAAATTAGGGCTTTTCAAATACCCTTTCTGTAGCAAATTATCGCTACATAGAACAAAGCCGCTGCCGGCCCGGCGCACCACGCGCGGGCGGGCCAGACGGGGAAAAGGGGAGGGACATGCCGGGAGACGTGATCCTGGAAACGCGCGGCCTCACGAAGGAGTTCCGCGGCTTCCTGGCCGTGCGGGACGTGAACCTGCAGGTGCGCCGCGGCACCATCCACGCGCTGATCGGTCCGAACGGGGCCGGCAAGACGACCGTCTTCAACCTGCTCACCAAGTTCCTGCCGCCGACCGGCGGCACCATCCTCTACAACGGCCGGGACATCACCGGCATCAAGCCGGCGGACATCGCCCGCATGGGCCTGGTGCGCTCTTTCCAGATCTCGGCGGTGTTCCCGCACCTCAGCGTGCTGGAGAACGTGCGCGTCGCGCTGCAACGGCCGCTCGGCAACTCCTTCCATTTCTGGAAGACCGAACGGGTGCTGGACGACCTGAACGACCGGGCGCTTCAGTTGCTGGAGGACGTCGGCCTGTCCGACTACGCCGAGCGCACCGCCGCAGAGCTGCCCTACGGCCGCAAGCGCGCGCTGGAGATTGCCACCACGCTGGCGCTGGAGCCGGAGATGCTGCTGCTCGACGAGCCGATGGCCGGCATGGGCCACGAGGACATCGGGCGAATCGCCGCGCTGGTCCGCCGCGTCTCCGCCGACCGCACCATCCTGATGGTCGAGCACAACCTGTCGGTCGTGGCCGAGCTGTCCGACTGCATCACCGTCCTGGCGCGCGGCGAGATCCTGGCCGAGGGGCCGTATTCCGAGGTCTCGCGGAACCAGCGCGTCATGGAGGCCTACATGGGCACTGGTCATGGGGGGGCCGGGCATGCCTGAGGCGATGCTGGAGATCAGGGACCTGCACGCCTACTACGGCGAGTCGCACGTCCTGCACGGCGTCACGCTGTCCGTCCCGGCGGGCGAGGTGGTGACGCTGCTGGGCCGCAACGGCGCCGGCAAGACGACGACGCTGCGCTCGATCATGGGCATCGTGCCGCGCGCCGAGGGCTCGATCCGGCTGCAGGGCAAGGAGCTGGTTGGGCTGGCGCCCTTCCGCATCGGCCGGCTCGGCATCGGATTCGTGCCGGAGGAACGCGGCATCTTCGCCAGCCTCGACGTCGAGGAGAACCTGATGCTGCCGCCGCAGGTGCAGCCGGGGGGGCTCAGCGTCGCGGAGATCTTCGACCTCTTCCCCAACCTCAAGGAGCGCCTGCGCAGCCAGGGCACCCGGCTGTCCGGCGGTGAGCAGCAGATGCTGGCCATTGCCCGCATCCTGCGCACAGGCGCCCGGCTGCTGCTGCTCGACGAGCCGACCGAGGGGCTGGCCCCGGTCATCATCCAGCAGATCGGCCGGGTGATCCGCACGCTGAAGGAGAAGGGGTTCACCGTCCTGCTGGTCGAGCAGAACTTCCGCTTCGCCGCCACGCTGGCCGACCGCCACTACGTGATGGAGGACGGCCGGGTCGTGGACATGATTCCCAACGACCAGCTCGAAGCCAGGATGGACCAGCTGCACGAGCGGCTGGGCGTCTGACAACTACTCAAAAAACATCGGGAGGACCTACACGATGACGGGCACGATGATGGGACGCAGTCTTCTGGCCGGGGTGGCCGTTGCGGCGTTGATGGCGGGCACGGCGCAGGCCCAGGGCGTTTCCGGCGACAAGGTGCGGATCGGCGTGCTGAACGACCGCTCCGGCCTGTACGCCGACCTGGGCGGCGAGGGTTCGGCCATCGCCGCGCGCATGGCGGCGGAGGAGTTCGGCAACAAGGTCGCCGGCAAGCCGGTCGAGATCATCACCGCCGACCACCAGAACAAGGCCGACATCGGCTCCAACGTCGCCCGCCAGTGGATCGACACCGAAGGCGTGGACGTCATCGTCGACGTGCCGAACTCCGGCGTCGCGCTCGCCGTGCAGGAGGTGACGCGGGAGAAGAAGAAGGTCTTCCTGATGCTCGGCCCGGCGACCTCGCGCCTGACCGGCGACGCCTGCTCGCCCACCGGCTTCCACTGGGCCTACGACACCCGCGCGCTGGCCGTCGGCACCGGCCGCGCCATGGTGAAGGAGGGCGGCGACAGCTGGTTCTTCCTCACCGCCGACTACGCCTTCGGCCATCAGCTGGAGGCCGACACCATGGCCGAGGTCAAGGCGGCCGGCGGCACCGTGAAGGGCGTGGTGCGCCACCCGCTGAACACCGCCGACTTCTCGTCCTTCCTGCTGCAGGCGCAGGGCTCCGGCGCCAAGATCGTCGGGCTCGCCAACGCCGGCGGCGACACCATCAACTCGATCAAGCAGGCGTCCGAGTTCGGCATCACGCAAAGCGGCCAGAAGCTCGCCGGGTTGCTGCTGTTCCTCTCCGACGTGCACGCGCTCGGCCTCAACGTCGCGCAGGATCTGGTGCTGACCACCGGCTTCTACTGGGACATGGACGACGAGAAGCGCGCCTGGTCGAAGAAGTACATGGAAAAGACCGGCAAGATGCCGACCATGGTGCAGGCCGGCACCTACTCCGCCGTGCGGCACTACCTCCAGGCGATCCAGGCGGCGGGCACCGACGACGGCCCGGCGGTTGCCAAGAAGATGCGCGAGACGCCGGTCAACGACATGTTCGCCAAGAACGGCAAGATCCTGCCGAACGGCCGCATGGTGCACGACATGTACCTGGCCCGCGTGAAGAAGCCGAGCGAGTCGAAAGGCCCGTGGGACTACTACCAGATCCTGCGCACCATCCCCGGCGACGAGGCCTTCTTCACGCTGGAACAGAGCGGCTGCAAGCTGACGGGCTGATGTGACTTGCCCCCTCTCTCGCCATGGGAGAGGGGGCCAAACAAAAAGAAGCAGGGAAAGGGACGCGATGGCGACGGTGTTCGGCATTCCGCCGCAGGCGCTGTTCGGACAGTTGCTGCTGGGGCTCATCAACGGCTCGTTCTATGCGCTGCTCAGCCTCGGGCTGGCGGTGATCTTCGGCATGCTGAACGTCATCAACTTCGCGCACGGCGCGCTCTACATGCTGGGCGCGTTCGTGGCGTGGTGGCTGCTGACGACAGTGGGGATCGGCTACTGGCCGGCGCTGCTGGTGGCTCCGCTGATCGTCGGCGCCTTCGGCATCCTGTTGGAGAAGACGCTGCTCAGCCGGCTTTACAAGCTGGACCACCTCTACGGCCTGCTGCTGACCTTCGGGCTGGCGCTGATCATCGAGGGCATGTTCCGGCATTGGTACGGGTCGAGCGGCATGCCCTACCCGATCCCCGACGCGCTGAAGGGCGGGCAGAACCTCGGCTTCATGTTCCTGCCCAACTACCGCGCCTGGGTGGTGGTGGCGTCGCTGGTGATCTGCCTCGCCACATGGTTCCTGATCGAGCGGACGCGGCTGGGCGCCTATCTGCGCGCGGCGACGGAGAACCCGGTGCTGGTGCAGGCCTTCGGCATCAACGTGCCCGTCATGATCACGCTGACCTACGGCTTCGGCGTGGCGCTGGCGGGACTGGCCGGCGTGCTGGCGGCGCCCATCTATCAGGTCAATCCACTGATGGGATCCAACCTCATCATCGTGGTGTTCGCGGTGGTGGTGATCGGCGGCATGGGATCCATCATGGGCGCCATCGTCACCGGATTCGGCCTGGGCCTGTTGGAAGGGATGACCAAGGTCTTCTACCCGGAGGCCTCCAACATCGTGATCTTCGTCGTGATGGCGATCGTACTCCTGCTGAAGCCCGCCGGCCTGTTCGGGCGCGAGAGGTAAGACATGGCGACCGATACCCACACGGCCACCCGCACCGGCGTCCGCGCCGGCCTCCGCACCGACACCGCATCGACGCCGTGGATCGCCGCCGGGGCGGTGCTGGCGGTGCTGGTGGCTGCACCGTTCGTGCTGTACCCGGTGTTTTTGATGAAGGTGCTGTGCTTCGCGCTGTTCGCCTGCGCCTTCAACCTGCTGATCGGCTTCGCCGGGCTCCTGAG
>Ga0196970_1000838_pt1 | contig 27966 bp, 31 predicted proteins | sample S1v_513CmetaG_FD_148672 | JGI IMG/M metagenome (GOLD analysis project Ga0196970, IMG submission 148672) | Soil microbial communities from Anza Borrego desert, Southern California, United States - S1+v_5-13C | ecosystem: Environmental > Terrestrial > Soil > Desert | place: USA: California... | reverse complement strand
GCGACTGCACCAGGGCCACGAAGTCGCGGGCGGTCTTCTCGTCCTCCAGGTCGCGCTTGAAGGCGGTGTAGGACATGGCGAGGTGCCAGCGCACCAGCCACGCCACCGTCTCCGTCTCCTCCGCGGTGAGGCCCAGGCGCGGGCACAGCTTCTCCGCCACGCGCGCCCCCAGCACGGAATGGTCGCCGCCGCGGCCCTTGGCGATGTCGTGCAGCAGGACGGCGACGTAGAGCGCGCGCCGCGACACCACCTTGTGGATCACCTCGGACGACAGCGGCAGCTCGTCCTTCAGCTCGCCCTGCTCGATCTTGTGCAGGATGCCGATGGCGAACAGCGTGTGCTCGTCCACGGTGAACACGTGGTACATGTCGTACTGCATCTGCGCCACGACGCGCCCGAAGTCGGGCACGAAGCGGGCCAGCACGCCGGCCTCGTTCATGCGGCGCAGCGCCAGTTCCGGGTCCTTGGGGCCGGTCAGCATCTCCAGGAACAGCCGGTTGGCCTCCGGGTCGTTGCGCACCTTGGGGCCGAGCGCGGTGAGCGAGCGGGTGATCGAGCGCAGCGCGTTCGGGTGGATGTCCAGATCGTTCTGCTGCGCCACGTGGAACAGCCGGATCATGTCGATCGGGTGCTCGCGGAACTGCTTGTCGTCGCGCACGTTCAGGCGCTCGCCGTCGAGGACGAAGCCGTCGATGTCCTTGCGGCGGGTGAGTGCCGCGAGGCGCAGGATGTTGAACTTGGGCGGGCGCTTGGACTCCGCCTCCAGCGCCGCGCAGAAGATGCGCGTCAGGTCGCCGACGTCCTTGGCGACCAGGAAATAGTGCTTCATGAAGCGTTCCACGCCCTTGGTGCCGGCGTGGTCGGTGTAGCCCATGCGGGCGCCGATCTCCGACTGCACGTCGAAGGTCAGGCGGTCCTCCATGCGCCCCGTGAGGTAGTGCAGGTGGCAGCGCGCCGTCCACAGGAAGTTCTGCGCCTTGGCGAAGCGCTGCGCCTCCTCCGGCAGCAGGACGTGCTTGCCGACCAGTTCGTCGGCGTCGTCGGCGCGGTACAGGTACTTGCCGATCCAGAACAGCGTCTGCAGGTCGCGCAGGCCGCCCTTGCCGTCCTTCAGGTTCGGCTCCAGCACGTAGCGGCTGTCGCCCAGCTTCTGGTGGCGGGCGTCGCGCTCGGCCAGCTTGGCCTCGACGAACTCCTGGCCGGAGCCGGCGACGACCTCCTTGTCGAAGCGCTTCTTCAGCTCCTGGAACAGCTTGCGCGGACCCCAGAGGTAGCGCGATTCCAGGATGGCGGTGCGGATGGTGACGTCGGCCTTGGACTGCCGGATGCAGTCGTCGACGCTGCGCACCGCGTGGCCGACCTTCAGGCCGAGGTCCCACAGGATGTACAGCATGTACTCGACCACCTGCTCGACCCGCGGCGTGCGCTTGTAGGGCAGCAGGAACAGCAGGTCGATGTCGGAGAACGGCGCCAGCTCGCCGCGGCCGTAGCCGCCGGTGGCGACGATGTCGAACTGCTCGCCCAGCGTCGGGTTGGCGGACGGGAAGATGTGCGTCAGCGTGAAGGCCGCCAGCGTGCGGATCAGCCGGTCGGCGAGGTAGCAGTTCTGCCGCACGCACTCCTCGCCCGAGCCGCCCTGCTCGAACCGGGCGCGCACCTCGGCCCGGCCGCGGGTCAGCGCGCCGCGCAGGCACGCGATGACGTGCGGGCGGACCTTCTCGCCGGTGCCGTGCTCCTCGATCAGCGCGTCCAGCTCCTCCATCAGCTTGGCCTTGGAGATGATGGCGCGGCGGTTGGGGATCTCCCGGGGCGGAGCGGCGGGGGCGGCGGCGCGGGGCGACAGCATCGGAACGGGCTTTCCAGGCAGGCGGTGCGGACGATTCGCACTATAGACGCATTTGCCAGGGGGTGCACGGGCGACGGCGGGACGCGGAATTCACCGGGCAGACCTGCAAGGATCGCGCATGCCAACGTTCGTGCTTAAACGATCCGCTAAGCCTTTCGGTATATGACCATAGCTGGTGATAAACGCCGGAGTGCGCAAAATGCTCGTAACGCTTGCCCCCGCCCACCGCGGCCAGCCGAAAGCCATGCTGCGCGTCGGTTCACCCCTTCTCGAAATCGCGCAGGCCATCAGCCGGGACTGCCCGGACGACGTGGTCGTCGAGGTGCTGGACGCCCAGGGCCACCGCGAGGCCGTGTTCGGCGAAGAGCAGGACTACGGCTCGATCGACCTGTTCTGATGCCTGCGCTCAGCGCTTGATCCGCGCCAGACGGCGCGCGTTGGCGCGGGCGCGGCGGTGGAAGGCCGGCAGGCCGGCGCCGGCAAGGCTGGCCGCGGATTCCACGAAATGCATGCCGGCGTTCATGCCGGCGCTCATGCTCTCTTCCCACCAGCGCTGCTGCACGGCCACCAGGTCGAGCGGCGAGCGGCAGGTGCCCAGGCTGGCCATCGCCAGCGTCGCCGCCTGCACCGGGCCGGTGAACAGCGCCAGCCACGCGTGCTGAAGCTCGGCGACGCCGACCGCCATGGCGGAGGTCGCCTCGGCCACCGCCTCCACCTTCTCGGCGCCCATGCGGACGAACTCGGGATCGGTGGCCGACAGCGGGTCGGTCAGCGTGCCGGCCATCATCGCCGTGCGATAGCCGATGGTGCGCGCCGCGGCGACGCCCATCTCGCCATGCTTGCCGGCGGTCTTCGCCAGTTCGTTGACCAGAGCCGCCATCCGCGTGGCGGGACCCCCGTGCTTGGCTCGCCGAGCCGCCATGTGTACCGTCCTTGTGCGCTGCAACAGAAAGCCCCTCCCCAACGCCGAAGGAAGGGGAGGGGTTCCGAAGCGACGGGTTCTACGCCGAACGCAGGGCGCGGTCCAGGTCCTCGACGATGTCCTGCGGGTCCTCGAGGCCGACCGACAGGCGGATCAGGTCGGGGCGGATGCCGGCCTTCGCCTTGTCCTCCGGCGCCACCTTGGCGTGGGTGGTGGTGTCGGGGTGGGTGATCAGGCTCTTGGCGTCGCCCAGGTTGTTGGAGATCAGCACCATCCGCAGGTCGTTCATGAAGCGGAACGACTCGTCCCTGCCGCCCTCGATGCGGAAGGCGACCATGGTGCCGCCGCCGGTCATCTGCCGGCGCGCCAGATCGTGCTGCGGGTGGCTGGGCAGGGTGGGGTAGAGGACTTGGCGAACCTTCGGGTGGGTGGACAGGAACTCCGCCACCTGGGTGGCCGCCTGGGTCTGCGCGTTGACGCGCAGTTCCAGCGTCTCCAGGCCCTTGGCCAGGACCCAGGCGTTGAACGGGCTGATGGTCGGGCCGGTGTGGCGGACGAAGGGGTGGATCACCTCCGTGCCGAACTTGGCGTCCGACAGGATGACGCCGCCCAGGCAGCGGCCCTGGCCGTCGATGTGCTTGGTCGCCGAATAGACGACGACGTCGGCGCCGAACTCCAGCGGGCGCTGCAGCACCGGCGTGGCGAAGGCGTTGTCCACCACCACCTTGGCCCCGGCCTTGTGGGCGAGGTCGCACACCGTCTTGAGGTCGACGATCTCCAGGCCCGGGTTCGACGGGGTTTCCAGGAACACCGCGGCCGTCGGCTGGGACAGCGCCTCCTCCCACGCCGCCGGGTCGGTGCCGTCCACCAGGACCGGCACGATGCCGTAGCGCGGGCAGATGTTCTTGACGATGTGCAGGCACGAGCCGAACAGCGCGAACGGCGCCACGACGCGGTCGCCGGCCTTGAGGAAGCTCAGCAGCGCCGCGGTGACGGCGGCCATGCCGGAGGTGGTGGCGTAGGCCCACTCCGCGCCCTCGTAGGCGGCGAGGCGGTCCTCGAACATCGCGCAGGTCGGGTTGCGGAAGCGCGAGTAGACGTGGCGCTGGCCGTCGTTGAGGAAGGCGCTCTCCGCCTCCTCGGCCGAGGCGTAGACGAAGCCGGAGGTCTGGAAGATCGCCTCCGACGTCTCGTCGAAGCCGGAGCGCTGGGTGCCGCCGTGCACCAGCTTGGAGCGCGGGCGAAGCCCGGCGACGTTGGGTTTGCGGGTATCGGTCCTGGCCATGGCCGCCTCATCTCGTGTCCCGCGGCCGGGGGGCGTGCCGGCCGCACAAACAAAAAACGCCCCGACCGTTTCCAGGTCGAGGCGCAATCGCGGCTCGGACCTCTTTAGCGGATTGTTTTACGTGGCCCGCAAGCCGGTCGCCCAAATCACCACGTGGCGTCGGTTTTAGGCCCGCCCACCGGGCGCGTCAAGCGTCCGTGCGGCAACGTCACGCAGGAGTATGCACTCCGTGCCGGTTGTCACGGCTGGATTGCCTGATCATAGAGGTTGGCACCTTTCCCCCTGCGCCGGTGACGCCGTGCAGTATCGCAAGATCCACGAACGCCATTTCACGCGGTTCGCCCTCACCGGCCGCCTGACCGGCCAGGGCGGCGACGGTGTGCGCGACCTGATCGCCGACATGAAGCGGGCCACCGATCGCCGCTGCGTGCTCGATCTCGGCGGGCTGGAGTTCATCGATTCCGCCGGCATCGGCATGCTGCTGGTGGTGAACGGCGAGGCGGCCGCGGCCGGCAAGTCGGTCGCCATGCTGGCCGGCGAGGGGCAGGTGCTGCGCGTGGTGACGCTGACCCGCATCGGCATGATCATCCCGCAGTTCGAGAGCGTGGACGCCTATGTGGCCGCCTGCGTGCCGGAGGAGGTGCTGGCCAAGGCCGCCCCCTGCGCGCCGGGCGAGAACCCGCTGGCCGTGGCGGCGCGGGCGCTGACGGTGAGCATGGCGTAAGGCGGCGTGCAGAGACGAGGAGGCTCGCCGTGCGGCGGTTGCCGTGGGGGTGGTTCCGCGCTGTATTCCAGACACCGATGTCCAAGTAGCAACACTTGTACTTCCCCACGGATCGCCGCAAGCGGCCCGTGCAGAAAAGAGGGGCGGCGAGCCACCGCCGCCCCTCCCTAACTGGTCACCACACGGCGATGATCACCGCGAGCACCGCGGCGATCCCAGCGATTGCTCTCATCGCGATATCATTACTTTCCGTCATCCCCGCTTTCGCGGGGATGACGATGTAGGGAGGTCACTGGGCACCGGCAGGGTTCCGGGGTGCGAGAACCATGTTACCCCTTCAGCAACCCGCGCAGCCGGTACAGCTCCTCCAGCGCCTGTCGCGGCGTCAGGTCGTCGGGATTGACGGCCTTCAGCGCCTCCTCCACGGCGGAGGGCTGCGGCGGTGCCGCGGACGGAGCGGCCGGGGCCGGGCGCTTTGCGGCGGCGCTGAACAGCGGCAGGTCCTCGGCGAGGCGGTGGATGGCGGCGTTCTGCTCGCCGGATTCGAGGATCTGCAGCACCTCCTCGGCGCGGCCGACCACCGCCGCCGGCAGGCCGGCCAGCTTGGCGACGTGGATGCCGTAGCTGCGGTCGGCCGCGCCCGCGGTCACCTCGTGCAGGAACACCACGTCGCCCTGCCACTCCTTGATGCGCATGGTGTGGCAGTTGAGCGCCGGCAGCTTGGACGCCAGCATCGTCAGCTCGTGATAGTGCGTGGCGAACAGGGCGCGGCAGCGGTTCACGTCGTGCAGGTTCTCCACGCACGCCCAGGCGATGGACAAGCCGTCGAAGGTCGCGGTGCCGCGGCCGATCTCGTCGAGGATGACCAGCGCGCGCTCACCGGCCTGGTTCAGGATGGCGGCGGTCTCCACCATCTCCACCATGAAGGTGGAGCGGCCGCGGGCGAGGTCGTCGGCCGCACCCACGCGGCTGAACAGCCGGTCGACCACGCCGATGTGCGCGGACTCCGCCGGCACGAAGCTGCCCATCTGCGCCAGCACGGCGATCAGCGCGTTCTGCCGCAGGAACGTGGACTTGCCCGCCATGTTCGGGCCGGTCAGCAGCCACAGGCGGTTCTCCGGCGCCAGATCGCAGTCGTTGGCGACGAACGGGCCGGCGTTCTGGCTGTCCAGCACCGCCTCCACCACCGGATGCCGGCCGCCCTTGATGGTGAAGGCGAGGCTCTGGTCCACCACCGGGCGGCTGTAGCGCCGCTCCGATGCCAGTTCGGCCAGCGACAGCGCGACGTCCAGCGCCGCCAGCGCGCGGGCGGCGTGCACGATGCGGTCGGCCTGGTCGGTGACCAGGGCGACCAGCTCCTCGAACAGGCCCATCTCGACCGCCAGCGCCTTGTCGGCGGCCTCGGAGATGCGGCGCTCCAGGTCCGACAGCTCCACGGTGCCGAAGCGCACGGCGTTCGCCATGGTCTGGCGGTGCATGAAGACTTCGCGGTTGCTGCCCGACAGCAGCTTGTCGGCGTGCGTCGCCGTCACCTCGATGTGGTAGCCGAGCACGTTGTTGTGCTTGACCTTCAAGGCCGGCACGCCGGCGAGATCGGCGTACTTGGCCTGCAGGCCGGCGATCAGGCGGCGGCTCTCGTCGCGCAGCGTGACCAACTCGTCCAGCGTGTAGCTGTAGCCCGGCGCGATGAAGCCGCCGTCGCGCGCCAGCAGCGGCAGCTCCGGCGCCAGCGCCTGCGCCAGCCGGTCCACCAGCTCGAAGTGCTCGCCCAGGTTCCGCACGATGGCGCCCAGGCCGTCGGGCAGCAGCGGGAAGTTGCCCTGCAGCAGCGCCTTCACCTCGGCCGCCGCGCGCAGGCCGTCGCGCACGCAGGCGAGGTCGCGCGGGCCGCCGCGGCCCAAGGACAGGCGGGACAGCGCGCGCTCCAGGTCCGGGCAGCGCTTCAGCACCTCGCGGGCGCCGGCGCGCAGGCGGTCCTCGGCCAGCGCGAACTCGACCATGTCCAGGCGCTTGGAAATCGCCACCGGGTCGGTCAGCGGGGCGGACATGTGGATCGCCAGCATGCGCGCCCCGGCGCCCGTCACCGTGCGGTCGATGGTGGCGAGCAGGCTGCCGCGCCGCTCGCCGGTCATCGTGCGGGTCAGCTCCAGGTTGCGCCGGGTGGCGGCGTCGATCTCCATGACGGCGCCGGGGCCGACGCGGCGCGGCGTGCTGAGCCGCGGCATGCGGCCCTTCTGCGTCAGCTCGACATAGCCGACCAGGGCGCCGGCCGCGGCCACCTCGGACCGGGTGAAGCCGCCGAAGGCGTCCAGCGTGCCCACGCCATAGAGGGCCAGCAGGCGCTGCTTGCCGTTCTCGGAATCGAAGCGCGGGTTGGGCTGGACGGTCAGCCGCTCTTTCCACTCGCCCCACAGCTCGAACAGGTCCTGGTCCTGGCAGAGGCGTTCGGGGACCAGCACCTCCTGCGGGTCGAGCCGGCCGAGCGCGGCGCCTAAGGACGCACGGTCCACCGGCTGCACCACCACCTCGCCGGTCGACAGCTCCAGCCACGCCAGCCCGATGGAGCCCGCCACCTCCGCCACCGCCGCCAGCCAGTTGGAGGAGCGCGCGTCGAGCAGCGTGTCCTCGGTCAGCGTGCCCGGCGTGACGATGCGGATGACGCCGCGCTTCACCACCGACTTGGAGCCGCGCTTCTTGGCCTCCGCCGGGTCCTCCATCTGCTCGCAGATGGCGACGCGGAAGCCCTGGCGGATCAGGCGCTGCAGGTAGTTCTCGTGGCTGTGCACCGGCACGCCGCACATCGGGATGTCCTCGCCGGCGTGCTGGCCGCGCTTGGTCAGCGCGATGTCCAGGGCGCGCGCGGCGTTCACCGCGTCGTCGAAGAACATCTCGTAGAAGTCGCCCATCCGGTAGAACAGCAGGCAGTCGGGGTGCGCCTGCTTGATCTCCAGGTATTGCGCCATCATCGGCGTGGCGTCTGCGGGGACGGAAACGGTCAGGTCGGACACGGGTTGAAACCGGTTGTGGGGGACGGGTGCGGGGGCGTGACCCTATAGCACGGCGAGCGCTCTGGCGCACCGCCCCCGCGGAGGGCTAGAGTGGGCCAACGTAACGTCGTGAGGAGAAGGCCGTGGCGCAAGCGTCCGATACCGCAAACCCGGGTGAAGTCCGCGAGGTGGTGGCCCTGTTCGAGACACGGGAGACCTTCGACCGCGCCGTGGACGCCCTGCTGGCGGCCGGCTTCGCGCGCGAGGACCTCAGCGTGTTGGCCAGCCATACGTCCCTGGAGGCGGCCGAGAAGCGCCCGTCCACCCCGCGCGACGACGCGCTGACCGGCCTGGTGGGCGAGCTGAAGTACGCCTTCCCGCTGACCACCGCCGGCCTGATCGCCGTCGTCGGCGGCCCGATCACCGCCTCGGTGGCGGCGCTGGTGGCGGCGGGCATCGGCGGCATCGCCATCAAGGACTACCTGGACGAGCTGACCAGCCACCCGGAAACCGACGAGTTCGCCCGCGCCCTGGAGGCCGGCGGCGTCATCCTCTGGGTCCGCGTGGACACTCCCAACGCCGAGCTGGACGCCAGCGCCGTGCTGACGCGCGAAGGCGGCAAGAACGTGCACCTCGTCGAGCGCGAGGAATAGGCAGCCATACCGGCCGGGCTCACCCGACTCCCTAAATTGTCGGGTGACTCCGGCCGGCGAATCCGTTATCGAGCGCCCGACCCGTACAGCGGATGAGCGCTCGTGATGCGAACCGTCACCATCGGTCTGCTGGTCGCCGGACTTGCCGGCGTGGCGGCCTGTACCCCCAATTACTCGCCGAACACCTACGGTGCCGGCGCCGTGCAGCAGGCGAACAAGGTCGAGACCGGCGTGGTCGTCGGCTTCCGGCAGGTGGCGATCAGCGCCAACGGCACGGTCGGCGCCGTCACCGGCGGTGCCGCCGGCGGCGTGCTGGGCTCGCAGAGCGGCAGCTTCGGCATCAACTCGGCGCTGGGCGCGGTCGGCGGCACGGCCATCGGCAGCCTGCTCGGCACCGCGGTGGAGCACGTCACCGGCGACACCTCGGGCTGGGAATACATCGTCCGCAAGCCGAACGACGAGCTGGTCTCGGTCACCCAGCGCGAGGAGAAGCCGATCCCGCTGGGGCAGAAGGTGCTGGTGATCAGCGGGTCCCAGGCGCGCATCGTTCCCGACTACTCCACGCCCGCCGAGCCGGCGGCGCCCGCTCCGGCCAAGCCGAAGACGGAGGAGAAGCCGGTGGTGAAGGAGGAGGCGCTGCCGCCGCCGCCCGCTCCCGAACCGGCCCCGGCGGCTCCGGCGGCGGGCGGCGTCCCGGATCCCTTCGCGCCGGTGCCGCTGCCGGCCGAGCCGGCGCCGGCACCCTGAGCGGAAGCCAGAGCGTATTTGGCGAGCCTGAACTTCTCCAAGTCGTCATCCCCGCGAAGGCGGGGATCCAGGATGAGCCGCGATAGCGGCGACATGAGTCATAAGGCTCGCGGACGCGAGCGCTGGATCCCCGCCTTCGCGGGGATGACGGAATGGGGGCGTTCGGGGGTGTCGGCGAAGCCCCTCACCCCACCTCCGGCAACCTTACCGTCACTCGCAGCCCGCCCAGCGCGCCGGCGTCCAGCGCCACGCTGCCGCCGTACAGCTCCACCACGTCGCGCACGATGGCGAGGCCGAGGCCGGAGCCGGGGGTCTGCTCGTCCAGGCGCTCGCCGCGGGCGAAGACGCGGTCGCGGGCGGCAGCGGGCAGGCCGGGGCCGTCGTCCTCGACGGTCAGAACGAAGGCGCCGTCGCGGCTCTCCGCCGACGCGCGAACGGCGCCGCCGGCCCACTTCACCGCGTTGTCCAGCAGGTTGCCGGCGATCTCGTCGAAGTCCTGCACCTCGACCGGAGCGAGCAGCGCGTCGTCCGCCTTTACCGTCACCGACACCGCGCGGTCCGGGTGGGCCAGAGTCGCGACGCGGGCCAGGGAGGACAGGCGGGTGCGGGCCGGGGTGCGGCTGCCGCCCACCGTGCGGGCGGCGGCGCGGGCGCGGGCCAGATGGTGGTCGACGTGGCGGCGCATCGCCTCGATGTCGTCGAGCACCGCGTCGCGCAGCGCCGGGTCGGCCGCCTGCATGCGGTTGCGCAGCACGCTCAGCGGCGTCTTCAGCGCGTGGGCGAGGTTGCCGGCCTGGGTGCGGGCGCGCGCCACCACGGCGGCATCGTGGTCCAGCACGGCGTTGAAGTCGTCCACCAGCGGCTGCACCTCGGTCGGCCAGGTGCCCTCGATGCGCTGGGCGGCGCCCCGGCGCAGCCGGGCCAGCGCGGCGCCGAGCCGGCCGAGGGGGCGCAGCCCCAGCCGCACCTGCGCCAGCGCCGCCGCCAGGATGCCGGCGGCGATCACCGCCAGCGAGGCGGCCAGCGCGCGGCCGAACCGGCCGGCCGGGCGGTCCAGCTCGGCGCGGTCGGCGGCGACGGCGACGCGCAGGGGATCGCCGGCGGGGGGCTGGACGATGCGCTCGACCACCAGCAGCGGCCGGTCGCGCGGGCCGACGATCTCGTGCCGGTGCAGCTCGCCGTTGCCCGGCTGGTCCTGCGGCAGCGGCAGCGCCACGTCCCATAGCGAGCGCGAGCGCAGCGGCGCGCCCGGCCGGTCGACCTGCCAGTACAGGCCGGAGAACGGCTTGGCGAAGCGCGGGTCGCTCAGCGGGCGCACGGTCGGCAGGCCGTCGGCCGGGAAGTCCAGGTTGGCGAGCAGCTGGTCGAGGTGGGTGGCCAGCGTCGCCTCCACCTGCTCCTGCAGATGGCTGCGGAACAGCGCGGTCAGCGCCAGCCAGGACCCCGCCATGGCGACCGCCAGCCACAGCCCGGCGCCGATCAGCAGGCGGGCGCGCAGCGAGCGCGGCATGGCCCAATCAAGCAAGATGCACCGCATCACCCGCCGCCCAGGCGGTAGCCGGCGCCGCGCACCGTCTCGACGATGCCCTCGCCCAGCTTGCGGCGCAGGCGGCCGACGAACACCTCGATGGTGTTGCTGTCGCGGTCGAAGTCCTGGGCGTAGATGTGCTCGGTCAGTTCCGTCTTCGAAACGATCTGCCCGGGATGGTGCATGAGGTAGGACAGCACGCGGAACTCGTGCGCCGTCAGCTTGACCGGCACACCGTCCAGCGTGACGCGCCCGGTGCGCGTGTCGAGCCGCACCGGGCCGTGCGTCAGCTCCGGCGAGGGCTGGCCGCTGGCCCGGCGGATCAGGGCGCGGATGCGGGCCACCACCTCCTCCATGTGGAAGGGCTTGCCCAGGTAGTCGTCGGCGCCGGCGTCGATGCCCTCGACCCGTTCGGTCCAGCTGTTGCGAGCGGTGAGCACCAGCACCGGCACCGTCACCCCGTCGGCGCGCCAGCGCTTCAGCACCGTCAGCCCGTCCAGCACCGGCAGGCCGAGGTCGAGCACCACCGCGTCGTACGGCTCGGTGCCGCCGAGGTGCAGCGCGTCCTCGCCGTTGTCGGCGCGGTCCACGGCGTAGCCGGCGGCTTCCAGGCTGTGCGCCAGCTGCTCCGCCAGCGCGGCGTCGTCCTCGACCACCAGAACGCGCATGTCAGTGCCTGCCCCGCCGGCCCAGGCCGGCGCCTTTCGCCTTCAGCACCTCGGCCGTGGCGGCGTCCAGCTTCACCTCGATGATGCGGCCGTCGGAGGCCAGCAGCTTCACCTCATAGAGCCAGCGGCCGTCGTCCTCGTCCAGCTCGACCTCCAGGACGCTGCCGCCGAACTGCGCTTCCACCGTGTCGAGGATGCGGCGGAGCGGCAGGACCTTGCCTTCCTCCACCGCGCGGCGGGCGTGGTCGTGGTCGCGGTCGGCGAGCACCGGCGCGGGAGCCGCGAGCACGGCGCCGGCAAGGACGAGGAGGGCAAGGATCCGCATGGTCGCCATGCTGCTCCGGACAAGCTGAACGCCGGCTGAACGGCCGCTTCAGGCCTGGTTCAGCGGCGGGGCCGCATCGTGCCTCCACCATTCACCATGTCCACGGAGCTGACAATGCGTTTCGGAGTCCTTGCCGCCGCCCTTCTCGCCGCCGGCCTCGGCACCGCCGCCTACGCGCAGCAAACGTTGCAGCAGACGCCGCAGACGGCGGTCGCCGAACCGCTGTCGATTCGCGCCATCCTCGACAGGGTCGAGGCGCAGGGCTACCGCGACATCACCGAGGTCGAGCGGGAGGACGGCCGCTACGAGGTGAAGGCCGTCGACGCCGAGGGCCGCCGCGTCGAACTCAAGCTCGACGCCCGCACCGGCGAGGTCGTCAAGGCCGAGCGGAAGTAGGCCCTGCCCGACGCCGCGACGCCGGCGCGCCCTCCGGGTCGGGGGCGCCGCCGACGCCGCGGCGGCGGAGGGTCAGCGGGCCTTGTTCGCCGCGTGCCGCCGCTCGATGGCGTCCCACAGCGTCACTTCCAGCTGCGTGCCGTCCAGGCGGTTGATCTCCTGGATGCCGGTGGGGGAGGTGACGTTGATCTCGGTCATGTAGTCGCCGATCACGTCGATACCGACGAACACCAGCCCCTTCTCGCGCAGCACCGGGCCGATGGCGGCGCAGATCTCCCGCTCGCGCGGGGTCAGCTCGGTCTTCTTGGCGCTGCCGCCGGCGTGGAAGTTGGCGCGCGCCTCGCCGTCCTGCGGCATGCGGCTGACGGCCCCCGCCGGCTCGCCGTCGATCAGGATGATGCGCTTGTCGCCCTGGCGGATTTCGGGGAGGTACTTCTGCACGATCACCGGCTCGCGGTAGAGCTGGGTGAACAGCTCCAGCAGGGAACCCAGGTTCTCGTCGTCCGGTTTCAGGTGGAAGACGCCGGCGCCGCCGTTGCCGAACAGCGGCTTGACGATGATGTCCTTGTACTGCGCGCGGAAGTCGAGGATCGCCTGCTTGTCCGAGGTGATGAGCGTCGGCGGCATCAGGTCGGGAAACTTGGTGACGAACAGCTTCTCCGGCGCGTTGCGCACCTCGGCCGGGTCGTTCAGCACCAGCACCTTGGGCTGGACGTGCTCCAGCATGTGGGTGGCGGTGATGTAGGCCATGTCGAAGGGCGGGTCCTGGCGCATCAGGATGACGTCCAGGGTGGACAGGTCGGTCAGCGCCGCCTCGCCCAGCGTGTAGTGCGCGCCGCGCTTGCGCTCCACCGTCAGCGGGCGGACGCGGGCGGTCAGCGTGTTGCCGGTCAGCGACAGGTCGCGCGGGTGGTAGTGGAACAGCCGGTGGCCGCGCCGCTGCGCCTCCAGCGCCATCATGAAGCTGGAGTCCGTGTCGATGTTGATGGACTCGATGGGATCCATCTGAAGCGCGACGGCGAGGCTCATGCGGGTCTCCGAAGGTTCGATCAGTTCAGACGGTTCTTAAGCTGCTGGATCAGCATGGCGGCCTGATGCAGCTGGTGGTCGCTGCCGCCCAGGCGCATGAAGGTCTCGAGCGCGGTGATGGCCTCGTCCAGGTTGCCGCGGTGGGCTTCCAGCAGGCCGGTCTCGCGCCACAGCGCCGGCTCGTCGGGCGCCATCAGGCGCATGGCGTCCAGCACCTCCAGCGCCTGGCCGACGTCGTTGGCCGAGAGGTGGCGGAGCTTCAGGTTGTTCTGCAAACGCAGCAGGATGTCGCGGTTGCCGACCGGCTGGTAGTAGGCGGGCTCCAGCTCCGCCGCGGTGCCGGCGGTGGCCTTGATCAGCTCGCGCAGGTCGACCACGGTGCGCACCTGCCCGCCGTTGAAGGGGTCGAGGATGGCGCGCTCGCCCTCCACCTCAAGGCGCACCAGGAAATGGCCGGGAAAGTTCAGCCCCACCATGTCCCAGCCCATGGAACGCGCGGCGTGCAGGTACAGGATGCCCAGCGCCACCGGGAGCCCCTTGCGGCGGTCGATGACGCGCAGCAGGTTGGCGTTCTGCAGGTCGTCGTAGGTCTGGTCGTCGCCGCTGTAGCCGTGGCGGTCGATCACCACCTCGTGCAGCAGCGTGATGCGCGTTTCCAGGCCGTCGGTATCGGGGTCGAAGCGCTCCGCCATGTCGCGGGCCAGCGCCGCGAGGTGGCGGCGGTAGCGGTCGAGCGGCTGGTCGGGGCGGTCGAGCGCGCCCAGCGCCAGCGCCCCTTCGGCGAGGTCGATGTCCCCGTCGCTCTGGGCGCCGATGCGGCGCAGGATCTCGCGGGCTTCCAGGCGGCTGCTCAACGGACCGGTCCTTACGCTTCGTTGCCGGTGGTCTCTACCCTATAACCGCCAGGCGTCCATCAGGTGGCGCGGCAAGGCATAAGGCGTAACCAGCATCACGTCGAAGCGCAAGGTCAACCCGGCGTATTGCGGGTTGGCGCCCAGGAAGACGTGCGCCGCGCGCGACAGCCGGCCGAGCTGCCGGGCGCCCAGCGCCTCGCTGGCGCTCTGCCAGTCGCGCCGGGCCTTCACCTCGATCACCGCCAGCGTGTCGCCGCGGCGCGCGACGATGTCGATCTCGCCCAGCGGCGTCTTCAGCCGCGTCGCCAGGATCCGGTAGCCCTTCAGGCGCAGGATGCCGCGGCACAGCGCCTCGGCGAAGCGGCCGAAGCTCTCGCTCTTGCGGCGGCGGTCGTCGGCCGCGGTCATCGCCCGCCCTCCCGCGACAGTTCCAGCGCGCGGGCGTAGACGTCCCGCTTCGGCCGGCCGGTCATCAGCGCCACCTCCGCCGCCGCGTCGCGCACCGACAACCGGGACAGCGCGTCGCGCAGCGCGGAGTCGACGTCCACCGCCTGCGCCTCGGCCTCGGCGCCGGGCGGGGCGACCACCACCACCACCTCGCCCTTCGGCGGGCCGGCGGAGTCGTAATGCGCGGACAGGTCCGGCAGCGGGCCGCGCCGCACCTCCTCGTACAGCTTGGTCAGCTCGCGCGCCACCGCGGCCTCGCGCGGGCCCAGCACGGCGGCCATGTCGGCCAGCGATTCGGCGAGGCGCTGCGGCGACTCGTAGAACACCAGGGTGGCCGGCACGGCGGCCAGCTCGCCCAGGCTGGTGCGGCGGGCGGCGCTCCTGTTGGGCAGGAAGCCGGCGAACAGGAAGCGGTCGCTGGGCAGGCCCGACAGCACCAGCCCGGCCAGCGCCGCGGACGGGCCGGGCAGGGCGGTGACCGGCACGCCCTCCTCGACGCAGGCGCGCACCAGCTTGTAGCCGGGGTCGGAGACCAGCGGCGTGCCGGCGTCCGACACCAGCGCGATGGTCTCGCCCGCCTGCATGCGGCCGATCAGCACCGGGCGCATCTTCGCCGCGTTGTGTTCATGGTAGGACACCAGCGGCGTCGCCACCCCGTGGATGCCCATCAGCTTGGAGGTGACACGGGTGTCCTCGCAGGCGATGGCGTCGGCGCGCTTCAACGTGTCGAGCGCGCGCAGCGTGATGTCGGCCGCGTTGCCGATGGGCGTGGCGACGACATACAGCCCGGCGGTCGGTTTACTTGCACGGCCGCTGCCGCTACCTTCACCCTGGCTTTGAAGGCCGGGATCAGGATTGGAGACCTTCGGTGGCACGACTGGCGACACCTTTCTCGCGCGCTCTTGGACCGCTCTTCGCACGCGGCCTGGGGGTGACGGCGGTTCTTGTACTGGCCGCCTGCGCGCCGAAGATAGCGGCCCCGCCCCCGGTGGTACAAGCGCCGCAACCCCCCTCCGCCGTTCAGCCTATGGCGCCGCAGGTCCATAAGGTGGCGCTGCTGCTGCCGCTGACCGGCCCCAGCGCCGGCATCGGCCAGCCGATGCTGGACGCCGCGCAGCTGGCGCTGTTCGACGTGGCGGGCGAAACCTTCCAGCTGCTGCCGCGCGACACCAAGGGCACCCCGCAGGGTGCGGCCGAAGCGGCGCGGCAGGCGCTGGCCGAGGGCGCGCGGCTGATCGTCGGCCCGGTCTTCGGGCAGGAGGTGCAGGCGGTGAAGCCGGTCGCGGCCGGCGCCGGAGTCGACATGGTGGCCTTCACCACCGACGCGACGCTGGCCGGCAACGGCACCTGGGTCATGGGCTTCGTGCCGACCGATCAGGTGCAGCGGGTCACCGGCTTCGCCCGGTCGCGCGGGGTGACGCGCTTCGTGGCGCTGGCGCCGCGCAGCCCGTACGGCGACGCGGTGGTCAGCGCGCTGCAGGGTGCCGCGCAGCGCTTCGGCGGGCAGGTCGCGCAGGTCGAGCGCTACGAGCCGGCGCTGGCCGACCCCAGCGTCCCGGCACGGCAGGTGGCGCAGGCGCCGGTGGCGCCGCAGGCGGTGATGCTGGCGGAAGGCGGCGAGAAGCTGCGGGCGCTGGGCGCGGCGCTGTCCGCCAACGGCGTCGATCCGGGGCGGGTGAAGCTGCTGGGCACCGGGCTGTGGGACGAGCCGGGCCTGGGCCGCGAGCCGTCGTTGATCGGCGCGTGGTACGCCGCCCCCTCGCCCGAGCAGCGCGCCGACTTCGAGGCGCGCTTCGAAGCATTGTACGGCAGGAAGCCGCCGCGCCTCGCCACGCTGGCCTACGACGCCACGGCGCTGGCCGGCACGCTGGCGCGCATGGGCGGGATGGCGCCCTTCGACCGCGTCAACCTGACCAACCCGAACGGCTTCGCCGGGGTGGACGGGCTGTTCCGCCTGCACCCGAACGGCGTGGTGGAGCGCGGGCTGGCGGTGCTGGAGATCACCCCGGATGGGGCGCGGGTGCTCGATCCGGCGCCGCAGACCTGGGAGGTTCTGGGGCAGTAACGGCTTTGCCGGGAGCGCCGGGCGCGCTCCCCCCTCCTAACCTCCCCCCACTTCGCGGGAGGAGGAATGGACCCCCTCCCCCGCGAAGTGAGGGAGGGATGGGGTGGGGGTCCGCCGCCGGCGCGTCCTCAATCGTTCCACGAATATCCGCTGTCCACCTCCGCCAGGATCGCCGTCTCGCGGCGCCAGTCCGAGTGGTCGTGCAGCGGCAGCGTCGGCGAGGGGGCGTGCAGGTGCGCCTCCTGGGGGCGCGGCGTCAGGGCGCCGATGGTGGCGGCGTCGGGAACGTAGGTGGGCAGGGGACTGGGCATCTCGTGTCTCCATGGCGGAGTGGGGTTTCCTGAGACGAACACTGCCCCATCCCCGCCTATTCCCGCTGTGAGCCCGCCCACATCCGCGCGTCACCGATCACGCAGCCAGTCATCCAGGCTGTCCGGCCGCGAGGACCAGCGGGGCGGCGGCGTCTCGGCCGTCTGCGGCGGGCCGATGAAACGGTTGCGGCGGAACTCCCCGACCAGCCGGCGGCCGTCCGGGTATTCCAGCGTGCCGAAGCCGGTGCGCCGGTCGTCCTGCCACGCGCCGCTGTAGCGCCGGCCGTCCGGCCACGCGAAGGTGCCCGGACCCTCGGCGCGGCCCTGGCGGAAGGTGCCGTCCATGCGCCGGCCGTCGCGCCATTCCACCTGCGCCCGCCCGTCCAGCCGCCCGTCCAGGAACCGGCCGCGCACCCGGCCGTCGCTGCGGCCGTCGTAGGCCCATTCCAGCTCGCCCGGACCGTCGGCGAAGCCGTTCCGGCAGGCGCCGGACCAGCGGACGGTCTTGCGGGCGTCCGGGTACTGGTCCCAGACGCGGCAGCCGGTGGCGGGATCGGCCACCGCCTGCTCGGCCGCCGCACCTCCCGCGGCCAGCACCGCCGCCGTCAGCGCGGCCATTAGGGTAACCCCACGGAACACGGAACCCCCCATCGAACGTGTGCACTCCTTGGTGCAACAGCACGGCGGGGCAGCCATTCCGGAGGGCTGGGAACGAAAGGGCGGCACGGCCTGTCAACACGGCGGAGACAAGGAGGTGCATCCATGAAAGCGCTGTGTTGGCACGGCAAGGGCGACATCCGGTACGACACCGTCCCCGACCCGAAGATCGAGGATCCGCGCGACGCCATCGTCAAGGTGACGACCTGCGCGATCTGCGGCTCCGACCTGCACCTCTTCGACGGCTTCATGCCGGGCATGCAGTCCGGCGACGTGGTCGGCCACGAGTTCATGGGCGAGGTGGTCGAGGTCGGCCCCGGCGCGAAGAACAAGCTGAAGGTCGGCGACCGGGTGGTGGTGCCCTTCACCATCTGGTGCGGCGAGTGCGAGCAGTGCCGCCGCGGCAACTACTCGGTCTGCGAGCGCTCCAACCGCAACAAGGCGGTGGCGGACAAGATGTTCGGCCACACCACCGCCGGGCTGTTCGGCTACACGCACCTGACCGGCGGCTACGCCGGCGGTCAGGCGGAGTACGTGCGCGTCCCCTACGCCGACAACACCCACGTGAAGATCCCGGACGGCCTGAGCGACGAGCAGGTGCTGTTCCTCGGCGACATCTTCCCGACCGGCTGGCAGGCGGCGGCGCAGTGCGACATCCAGTCGACCGACACCGTGGCGGTCTGGGGCTGCGGCCCGGTCGGGCAGATGACGATCCGCAGCGCGCTGCTGCTGGGTGCGAAACAGGTCATCGCCATCGACCGCGTGCCGGAGCGGCTGTCCATGGCCAAGGCCGGCGGCGCCGTCACCATCAACTTCGAGGAGGAGAGCGTCCTCGAACGGCTCGGCGATCTCACCGGCGGCAAGGGGCCGGAGAAGTGCATCGACGCCGTCGGCATGGAAGCGCACGCCACCGCCACGCTCGATTCCATGTACGACCGCGCCAAGCAGGCGATGATGCTGGAGAGCGACCGGGCGCACGTGCTGCGCGAGATGATCTACGTCTGCCGGCCGGCCGGCACGCTGTCGATCCCCGGCGTCTACGGCGGGCTGATCGACAAGATCCCGTTCGGCGCCTCGATGAACAAGGGCCTGACCTGGCGCATGGGGCAGACGCACGTCAACCGCTGGACGGACGACCTGCTCAAGAGAATCCAGGAGGGGCAGATCGACCCGTCCTTCGTCATCACGCACACCGTCGGCCTGGAGCAGGGGCCGGAGATGTACAGCACCTTCCGCGAGAAGCGGGACGGCTGCGTCAAGGTGGTGCTCAAGCCGTAGGGAGATTCTCGCGATGGCCTATTTCGTCAACAGCACCGCCGACACGCTGGCGCGCGGCATGGGCTGGTTCAGCATCGGGCTCGGCGTGGCCGAGGTGGTGGCCGGGCGGCGCATCGCCCGCTGGCTCGGCATGGAGGAGCACACCACCCTGATCCGCGCCTATGGCGTGCGCGAGATCGGCGCCGGCATCGGCCTGCTGTCGGTCGGCGATCCGAAGCCGTGGATGTGGGGCCGCATCGCCGGCGACGCGCTCGACCTCGGCACGCTGGCGGCCGGGTTGGGGCGCGACAACCCGCGGCGCGACAACGTCGGCATCGCCATGGCGGCGGTGCTCGGCGCCACGGCGCTGGACGTGGCATGCACTCGGATGCTGCACGCCGACGAGGCGAAGCACGCGGCCCTGCCGCCGCCGGACTACAGCGACCGCGTCGGCCTGGGCGGCCCGCCGGAGCAGATGCGCGGCGCGGCGCGCGACGCGCCCATCGGCGAGGACATGCGCACGCCGAAGCTGATGCGGCCGCTGGCGTAGGTCAGGCCAGCAGCGCCGACAGCACGGCGTTCAGCCGCTGCCGTCCGGCGTGCGTCGCGCGGACCGTCGTCGCGTCCACCTCCAGGAAGCCGCCGTCCACCAGGCGCTTCAGGGCGCCGGCATCGACCAGGGCGCCCAGGTCGCGGCCCGTCTCCTCGACGAGGCGGGCGCGGGCGACGCCCTCGGTCAGGCGCAGGCCCATCATCAGCAGCTCGGTGCCGCGGGAGTCGGCGTCGATGGGCTCCGGCGGGTGGCCGCCGTGGCCGTCGCGCTCGACGCGCTCCAGCCAGATTTCCGGGGCGCGGTGGGCGCGGGTGGCCCATTTCGCCCCGTCCAGCGTCAGCCGGCCGTGCGCGCCGGGGCCGACGCCGACGTAGTCGCCATAGCGCCAGTAGGTCAGGTTGTGCCGGCTCTCCTCGCTCGCGCGGGCGTGGTTGGAGACCTCGTAGGCCGGCAGGCCGGCGGCGCCCAGCAGGTCCTGCGTCGCCTCGTAGAGGTCGCCGGCCAGATCCTCGTCGGGGATGGCGAACTCGCCGCGCTGGTGGGCGGGGAAGAACGCCGTGCCCTCCTCGATGGTCAGCTGGTAGACCGAGATGTGCCCCACCGCGAAGCCCAGCGCGCGGGTCAGCTCCGCCTGCCACGCCGCCACCGTCTGGCCCGGCCGCGCGTAGATCAGATCGAAGGAGAAACGGTCGAAGGTCCTCGCCGCCAGCTCGATGGCGCCGATGGCCTCGGCGGCGCTGTGCTGGCGGCCGAGGAAGCGCAGCGACGCGTCGTCCAGCGCCTGGATGCCCAGCGACACCCGGTTCACCCCGGCCGCGCGGAACGCCTGGAAGCGGCCGGCTTCCACCGACGTCGGGTTGGCCTCCAGCGTCACCTCCAGGCTGTTGGCGACGCGCCAGCGCTGCTGGATGCGGTCGATCAGCGCCGCGGTGGTGTCGGGGTCCATCAACGACGGGGTGCCGCCGCCGAAGAACACCGAGGTGACGGTGCGGCCTTCCGTTGCACTTGCGTAATGATCGAGTTCACGCAACAGGCCATCGCGCCAGCGTGCTTGGTCGATGCGCTCGCGGACGTGGCTGTTGAAGTCGCAGTACGGGCACTTCGATTTGCAGAAGGGCCAATGGATGTAGAGGCCGAACCCGGGGTCCGGAGTTATCGGAAGCATCGCTCGACAAGCTGGCGGAAGGCGTCGGCCCGGTGGCTCATCTCGTGCTTCTTGGCCGGGTCCATCTCACCGAAGGTAATGTCGAAGCCGTCGGGAACAAACATCGGATCGTAGCCGAACCCTTTTTCCCCGCGCGGCGGCCACACCAGCGAGCCATGGCAGCGGCCCTCCACCGTCTCGACGTGCCCGTCCGGCCACGCCAGCGACAGCGCACAGACGAAGTAGGCGGCGCGGTCGGCCCCGCCGGCCAGCCCGTCCTCGACCTTCTGCATGGCGATGCGGAAGTCCTTGGTCGGCCCGGCCCAGCGCGCCGAGTAGATGCCCGGATCGCCGCCCAGCGCCGGCACCACCAGCCCGCTGTCGTCGGCCAGCGCGATGTGCCCGGCCTTCGCCGCCGCCAGCGCCTTCAGTTCCGCGTTCGCAACGAACGTGAGGCCGGTTTCCTCCGGCTCGGGCAGGCCGAGTTCGATGTTGGACTTGAAGGACTTGGCGTAGGGCCGCAGCAGGTCGGCGATCTCCCGCACCTTGCCGGGGTTGTGCGTGGCGATGACCAGCGTGTCGCCGGTGAAGTGGCGGGGGGTGGTCATGTCAGTCCTTCTTCGAATCCAGTTGCGGCGGCATGAAGCGGCCCTGCGTCGCCAGTTCCATGGCGGTCTCGACGCGGACCAGCCGCCGGTCCATGTCGCGGACATCGCGGGCGAGCTGCTTGACCTCGCCGGACATCGCCACGACCCGGTCGTTGAGCTGGATGGTGGTCTTCAGCCCGTCAAGGATGCGGTCGGTGATGCCCATCAGTGCGCGCCCCCGTGCGCGAAGTGCTCCCGGGTCGCCCTGATCTCGCGCTCGGCCTCGGCCAGAGCGGCCAGCGCCTCCTCGTTGCTCCGTTGCAGCACGCCGAGCAGCGCCTCGATGTCATCAAGGCGCTCGTCGTCCGGATCGAAGGCGTCGATGGAGCGGCGTACGAATTCGCCGACCGACGCCTTCGCCTGCTTGGCCCGCGTTTCCAGGTGTCGCTTTTCCTGAGGGGTCATCAGAATGACCACCCGTTCCGTCGCTGCTTCGGCCATGGCTCCCTCCAGGACGCACATTGCAATGTCATGCACATGACAATGTGCGCCATGGATGGCCAACCGGCAAGGGCGCAATCGGCGTCAGGCGATGTTCAGCGCCGCCTTCTGCAACGCCACCAGCTCGTCGACGCCCTTCTGCGCCAGCGCCAGCAGCTCGAGGAACTGGTCGTGGCCGAAGGGCTTCTCCTCGGCGGTGCCTTGCACCTCGACGATGCCGCCGCGGCCGGTCAGCACGAAGTTGGCGTCGGCCTGGGCGTTGGAATCTTCGGCGTAGTCGAGGTCGAGCACCGCCTTGCCCTGGAAGATGCCGCAGGACACCGCGGCCACCTGGTCGGTCAGCGGCATCTTCTTGATGGCGCCGATGGTCAGCAGGTGCTGGAAGGCGAGGTGCAGCGCCACGTAGGCGCCGGTGATCGACGCCGTGCGGGTGCCGCCGTCCGCCTGCAGGACGTCGCAGTCCACCTTGATCTGCACCTCCGGCATGGCGGCGCGGTCGGTGACGGCGCGCAGCGCGCGGCCGATCAGGCGCTGGATCTCCTGCGTGCGGCCGGACTGCTTGCCCTTCGCCGCCTCGCGGTCGGTGCGGGAATGGGTGGAGCGCGGCAGCATGCCGTACTCCGCCGTCACCCAGCCCAGCCCGGTGCCCTTGAGGAAGCGCGGCACGCTGTCGTCGACGCTGGCGGTGCACAGCACGTGGGTGTCGCCGAAGCGCACGAGGCACGAGCCCTCGGCGTATTTGGCGAAGCCTGGTTCCAGCGTGACGGTGCGCAGCTGGTCAAGGGCGCGGCCGGAGGGGCGCATCGGCATGGGTCCTGTCTTTGCTTAGAATGGGCAGGGAAGCTAGCGCCGCGGTCCGCTCGAGTCCAGGCCCGGGCCAGACCCGACGTTGATTCGGTTGCGCGACCTGCCTAAATTCCAACGCGCACACCGCGCATGGGAATCCGCAACCGACATGATCTCCGAGCTGAACCAACGGTCGCGCGAGATCTTCCGGCACATCGTCGACGCCTACGTGGCGACCGGCGAGCCGGTCGGCTCGCGCACGATCTCGCGCCGGCTGGGCATGGCCCTGTCGCCCGCGACCATCCGCAACGTCATGGCCGACCTGGAGGAGCTGGGGCTGCTCTACGCCCCGCACACCTCCGCCGGCCGCATCCCGACCGAGCTGGGCCTGCGCCTGTTCGTCAACGGCATCCTGGAGGTCGGCGCCCTGTCCGAGGAGGAGCGCGAGTCCATCGAGGCCAAGTGCTCGTCCTCCGGCCGGGCGCTGCCCGACGTGATGCGCGAGGCGTCGGCCATGCTGTCCGGGCTGTCGCGCTGCGCGGGCCTCGTGCTGGCGCCGAAGACCGACCGGGCGCTCCGGCACATCGAGTTCGTCTCGCTGGGGCCGGGCCGGGCGCTGGTGGTGCTGGTCAACGAGGACGGGCTGGTCGAGAACCGCGTCGTCGAGGTGCCCATCGGCCTGCCGGGCTCGACCCTGCAGATGGCCTCCAACTACCTGACGTCGCGCCTCGTCGGCCGCACGCTGGACGAGGCGCGCAAGGAGGTGCTGCGCGAGATCGGCGAGCAGCGCACCGAGCTGGACGAGGTGTCCAAGCGCGTCGTCGCCGCCGGGCTGGCCACTTGGTCGGGCAGCGCCGGCGACGGCCAGCTGATCGTGCGTGGCCAGGCCAAGCTGCTGGAGGACGTCACCGCGCTGTCGGACCTGGAGCGCGTGCGCGCCCTGTTCGAGGCGCTGGAGACCAAGGAAGCCATGCTGCGCCTTCTGGAGGCCACCGGCCAGGGCGACGGCGTGCAGATCTTCATCGGCGCGGAGAACGTGCTGTTCAACCATTCCGGCTGCTCGCTGATCATCTCGCCGTTCCAGAACAGCCGCGAGCAGGTCATCGGCGCGATCGGCGTCCTCGGTCCCACACGGATCAACTATGCCCGCATCATTCCCCTGGTGGACTACACGGCGAAAGTCATCAGCCGCCTCGTCGGCTGAAGCGGACGCCACAGAAAACAACAAGGTCGAGACCAACGAGAGAGACATGAGCGACACCAACAACACCCCCGCCGACCCCACGCTCGAGACCAACGGCCAGACCGCCGCCCCCGACGCCGCCACCGCCGCGCCCGAGGCCGGTGCGCCCGAGGCCGGCGACCGCGTCGCCAAGCTGGAGGCCGAGGTCGCCAGCCTGAAGGACCAGCTGCTGCGCGCCATGGCGGAGACCGAGAACACCCGCCGCCGCGCCCAGCGCGACCGCGAGGACGCCTCGAAGTTCGCCGTGTCCAGCTTCGCCAAGGATCTGGTGGGTGTGGCCGACAACCTGCGCCGCGCGCTGGAGGCGGTGCCGCCCGAGGGCCGCGAGAAGGACGAGATGCTCAAGAGCCTCGCCGTCGGCGTCGAGGCGACCGAGCGCCAACTCCTGGGCGCCTTCGAGCGTGCGGGCATCAAGAAGGTCGACCCCACCGGCGAGCCGTTCGACCCGAACTTCCACCAGGTGATGTTCGAGATCGAGAACACCGGCAAGGCGGCCGGCACCGTGGTGCAGGTGCTGCAGCCCGGCTACACCATCCACGGCCGCCTGCTGCGCGAGGCGATGGTCGGCGTCGCCAAGGCCCCGGCCGACGGCGGCGGCGCGCAACACATCGACACGACCGCCTGACGCATGGCTGGGACCCGGGGGCGGCGCATCGCCGCACCGCCCCCGGTCTTGCGCAAGCCGGTCGCATTTGCGAGTCTCGCCGCTCCTGCTGCACCGCGGCAGCATGGTCCGACAGCCGAGGCACACCGTGGCGAAGACGATCCTGACCGTCGACGATTCCAAGACCATCCGCGACATGGTCACCTTCACCCTGCAGAAGGCGGGCTACGCCGTGCAGGAGGCGGCGGACGGGGCGGCCGGCGCGGCGCTGATCGCCAAGCAGAAGTACGACTGCATCATCACCGACCTGAACATGCCGGGCATGGACGGCCTCGCGCTGACCCGGGCGATCCGCGCCAGCGCCACCAACCGCGCCACCCCGGTGCTGCTGCTGACCACCGAGGCCGACCCCGCCAAGAAGACTGCCGGCCGCGAAGCCGGCGCCACCGGCTGGCTGGTCAAGCCGTTCAACCCCGAGAAGCTGGTCGAGACGGTGAAGAAGGTCTGCCCGTAAGGGCGATGAAGCCCTCCCCCATCCCCGATGGGGGAGGGATCGAAGACTCACCCGAACAGGAACTCCCCCTCCGGGTCGTGCGCCTGGAACCGGGTGCGCGCCGTCGCCCGGCTCGACACCGCGTAGCAGTAGGCGCAGCCGTGCGGGCAGGTGTCGTAGGCGCCGATGTCGCGGCTTTCGGCGCACAGGCAGCCGGGGCGGTTGCCCTTCCGCCGCGCCGCCACGGGCGCGCCGGCCACGTCGGACAGCCGCTCGGCATCGACGCAGCGCGCCGCCTGCACGCCGGGAACGTCGGTCAGATCCGGCTGCGTGCACAGCGTCAGGGCCATGCCGTGCTCCGCCGCCATGCCGGCGAGGTCGGAGAGCAGGGCGCGCTTCTCCTCGGCCTCCGGCGTGTGCCACGTGAAGCCGGCCGCCCGCGCCGCCGCGTCCAGGTTGCGGGCGGTCTTGCGGTAGGGCTGCAGGAAGGAGACGGTGACCTCGTCGGTCACCCCGCGCAACGCCCCGGCCAGCCGGGCGAAGGTGTCGCGGTGCCAGTCGGATGGCGTCGGCGTGCTCAGCACGATGGGGTCATAGCGCCACACCGCCGCCCGCGGCCCCCAGCGGTCGCGCACCGCGCGCAGTTGCGCCACCGCGTCCTCCCAGGCGATGACCGAGCGCTCCAGTGTGCGCGGGTAGGCGGTGACGGTCACCTGCGCCACGAACGGCGTGCCGCGGGCGTCCACGGCGTCGAGGGCGGCGCCGAACGGGGCGAGGTTGCGCGTCCAGAACACGAAGCCGTCCACCGCGGCCGGCGTCAGATCGACCCGCCCCGGCGGCCCGCCGTACGGGTTGACGACGCGGGCAAAGCCGGCCTCCAGACGGTTGAGGAACCAGCGGCCGTAGAAGGCCGGAATGTCGGTGCGGTAGCTGGCGGAGACGATCATCCCGCTTTCATGGGCCGCGTCCCACCAGCTATCAAGGGCCGGCTATCAAGGGCGCAGACGCGCGGAGGGACGGATGAACGAGGACTGGAAGGCGGTGGAATGGGCCGGCACGGTGCGCTTCCGCGTGCCGATGGGCTGGGCGGTGTCGTCCGAGGACCGCGAGGGGATCGAGGTGCTGGCCTTCGACCCCAGGGATTCCGGCGGCGGCACGCTCCACGTGCTGGCCGACGAGCGCGCCCCGCGCCCCGGCGAACCGGCGGAAGCGGTGCTGCACGAGATGGTGCTGCGCTTCGTGCGCCCCGACGACGCCCGGGTCAGCGACCGCAGCGTCGAGGAGCGGGAGGACGGCGCCCGCCTCGCCCTGGCGGCGATGGTGACCGAGGAGGATGGCCGCACCGAGAGCCACTACCTCTGGCTGCTCGGCCGCGTCCGCGACGGGCGGGTGCGGGTGGCGATGTTCAGCTACACGGTGCCGGTGCTGTTCGACGGGCAGGAGCCGCACGTCTCGAACCTCGCCGGGCTCGACGCGGCCATCCGGGCCGCGGAGCTGCTGTAGCGCGGGGTGGGCGCGGGGGTGGGCCGCCCCCGCAGCCGGATCAGCAGTGGCCGACGCCGCCGGCCATCAGGGCCTTGAGCTGGATGGCCTTGGGGTCGGCCTCGATCGCTGCCTCCTCGGCGGCCATGGCGGCCAACCCGATGAAGCGCGCCAGATCGTCGAGATCGCTGCGCGCGGCGTCGTCCTTCAGGCTGTCGAGGCAGGATTTGATGGCAAGCGCCACGCCGCGCCGGTCTTCGAGCATCGGATCACCCTTCAACAGGTTATCTGCCAGGATACTATTCGTCGGCGGCAACCTTCTTTCGCAAGGTTCGGCGCCGCGTTATCGCAGCATATAACATAAATGCAGGCCGCCTTCACCAGGTGAATCTTGCGACAAACAGTCGAATCTTGCGTCAATAAGCAGTTAACGCACGTTTTCGACCGACAGAATCGCGCAAACGCCGGCCATTACTGTTAACAAAAGGTTAACGGCGACATATTGTCCGAGCTTTCCTGGTTGCGCTACTGTGCGAGTGCTTCGCGCCCCGGTAAGAGATGTTGCCGAAGACGGTGTATACGAAACATATCACTGTATGCAGCGGGATTCTCTTGGCCCGCGAGAGCACGGGGTTTCCCCGCCGGGGCGGGGCGAGGGGTTGCGTCATCTTCGCGCAATCCCGCTGCAATCTTCCTCGCCTCGGGGCGCGTGCGGGCGTTGCACGCCGTGGCGCACCTGCCTATATCTCCGGCGACAGTCGCGTTCACCCCGACCGTTCCAACCGAACCGAATGGGGATCACGGCGGTGCCGGTTCACTGGGCCGCCGCCGATCTGCCGGAAAACAGAGGTTTAGACATGAGCAAAGTCATTGGCATCGACCTCGGCACCACGAACTCGTGCGTGGCCGTGATGGAAGGCTCCAGCGCCAAGGTGATCGAGAACGCCGAGGGCGCGCGCACCACCCCGTCCATGGTCGCGTTCGCGCAGAACGGCGAGCGCCTTGTCGGGCAGCCGGCCAAGCGCCAGGCGGTGACCAACCCCGAGAACACCCTCTTCGCGATCAAGCGTCTGATCGGCCGCCGCTTCGACGATCCGCTGACGAAGAAGGACCAGGGCCTCGTCCCCTACAAGATCATCGCCGGCGACAACGGCGACGCCTGGACCGAGGCGCACGGCAAGAAGTACAGCCCCAGCCAGATCAGCGCCTTCATCCTGGGCAAGATGAAGGAGACGGCGGAGAACTATCTGGGCGAGAAGGTGACCCAGGCGGTCATCACCGTCCCCGCCTACTTCAACGACGCCCAGCGCCAGGCCACCAAGGACGCCGGCAAGATCGCCGGCCTGGAAGTGCTGCGCATCATCAACGAGCCGACCGCGGCCGCGCTGGCCTACGGCCTGGAGAAGAAGGGCGCGGGCACCATCGCCGTGTACGACCTGGGCGGCGGTACCTTCGACATCTCGGTGCTGGAGATCGGCGACGGCGTGTTCGAGGTGAAGTCGACCAACGGCGACACCTTCCTCGGCGGTGAGGACTTCGACGCCCGCATCATCGACTACCTCGCCGACGAGTTCAAAAAGGAGCAGGGCATCGACCTGCGCAAGGACAAGCTGGCCCTCCAGCGCCTCAAGGAGGCCGCGGAAAAGGCCAAGATCGAGCTGTCCTCGACCACGCAGACCGAAGTCAACCTGCCCTTCATCACCGCCGACGCGTCGGGGCCGAAGCACCTGAACGTCAAGCTGACGCGCGCCAAGCTGGAAGCCCTGGTCGACGACCTCGTCCAGCGCACCATCGAGCCGTGCAAGGCGGCGCTCAAGGACGCCGGCCTGAAGGCCAACGAGATCGACGAGGTGATCCTGGTCGGCGGCATGA
>Ga0196970_1000837_pt1 | contig 28082 bp, 26 predicted proteins | sample S1v_513CmetaG_FD_148672 | JGI IMG/M metagenome (GOLD analysis project Ga0196970, IMG submission 148672) | Soil microbial communities from Anza Borrego desert, Southern California, United States - S1+v_5-13C | ecosystem: Environmental > Terrestrial > Soil > Desert | place: USA: California... | reverse complement strand
ATACCAACCACTGATCCCGGGGTTCCCATCATGTCGAAGGTCCTGGACGGCAAGGTCGCCGTCGTCACCGGCGCCAGCAGCGGCATCGGCAAGTCGATCGTCGAACGCTATCTGGCCGAGGGGGCCAGGGTGGCCGTGTTCGCGCGCAGCGCCGGCCCGCTGCAGGATCTGGTGGCCCAGGCGCCGGACCGCGTGCTCGCGGTGGCGGGCGACGTCACGGTGCGCGCCGACCTGGAGCGGCTGGTGCGGGCCACGGCCGAGCGCTTCGGCGGCGTCGACATCGTCGTTCCCAACGCCGGCGTCGCCAAGGTCGTGTCCTTCGCCGACAGCGACGAGCGGGCGATCCACGAACAGTTCTCGGTCAACGTCGTCGGCGCCCTGCAGACCGCGCGACTGTTCCTGCCGCACATCCGCCAGGGCGGGTCGATCCTGTTCATCACCACCTTCCTGGTCCAGGTCGGCTTCCCCGGTCTGGCGATCTACAGCGCCAGCAAGGCGGCGATGACGTCGGCCACCAAGACGCTGGCGGCGGAGCTGGCGCCGCAGGGCATCCGCGTCAACGCCGTGGCCCCCGGCCCCATCGCCACGCCGATCTGGAGCAAGGTGGGCCTGCCGGACGACGTGCTGGGACAGGTCGCCGCGAACGTCACCAGCCGCCTGTTCCCCGGCCGCTTCGGCGCGCCCGAGAGCATCGCCGATGCGGCGCTGTTCCTCGCCTCCGACGCGGCGGCGAACATCTACGGCCAGGAGCTGGTGGTCGACGGCGGCTACACCGTGGGGTGATCGGGAACGTTCGCGACGTTGGGTTTTCGCTGCGCTCAACCCAACCTACGGGCGGATGCACGCCGCCGTAGGTTGGGTTCAGGCCGCAGGCCGCAAACCCAACGTCAGGGCTGCTCCGGCTCCGCCTCCGGCGCCGGGGGCTCGGACGCCGGGATGACTGGCCGCGGGCGGGGGGCGCGCATCTTCTTCAGCAAGAGCGCGAAGGGCTTCAGCATCTGGTCGTAGACCGCCTGGTCGCCGTCCAGGCGCGACAGCACGAAGGCGGCGGCTTCCAGCGTCGAGACGCTCTCTCGGCGCGGCTCGCGCCGGGCCTCGCCGTAGAGGGAGCGGAAACGCGGGTGCAGGATGAGGCGCCGGCACTTCAGGAGCCACGGGTTGCGCCACCACAGCGTCTTGGCCTGCGCCCAGGTGCCGTCGAGCAGGATGATGCCCTCCAGCCCCTCCAGAATCTCCGGCCCGCCAGCCACCGGCTTGCCGGCCTTGTCGACGACGGCGATCTCCTCCTTGGGCGCCGCCTCGCCCTGCTTGGCGGTGCCGAGATAGAGGACGGCCCAGCGCTTGTAATCCACCTCGCGGCCCAGGATGCGCTTGAGGTTCGGCCAGCTGAGGCCGACGCGCACCACCGAGTTCCTGAGCTGGAGGTGCGTGAGCTGCGCCGTGCCCAGCGTCTCGCGCTTTTCCTGCGGGTGTTCGAGGATGACCACGAAGACGCGGTTGTCGATCGGCTCGACCGCCTCGCACACGCAGAGATGCTGCGGTTTCAGGCAGGTGGCGCAGGATTGGGCAGGCGTGAACATGCGGGATCTCGACGAATAGGGCGGGCCGGATGGTGGCCGGAATATGGGCCGCATCGGCGCGAATTGGAACGGGAATGCGTGCCCGCTTGATCGGTATCAACAGGGGCCTGGGACTTGCATGGTATTCGACAGGCACACAGGACGGGGTGGGTCCGCGGCGGCCAAAAGACCGGCGCATCGCTCTCCCGGATCTCAGAAGGAGGCCTGCCATGCTGTCCGTCTACATCGCCGCCCGGGAACTGGAGCGGCGCCGCGCGCAGGACGCGGCAGAATTTGCCCGGCAACTTCCGCTCCATGCGGAAGAAATTACCCACTGGCGGAGTCCGGACATGATGGATCCGGACATGATGGATCCGGACAGGGGGGAGGCCCCGCGCACCGAGCCGGACTGGGCGTCGAACTACTGACACACCCTCGGGCAGGCCTGTCGGGTCCCCGACACCGATCCGTGCTTGGCGATCCGTGCTTGGATTTGCTTCGTTGCTCTGATAATGCGTAATCGAAGTGAATTTGCCTCTTCTTGAGGAAGCAAGCGGAAAGCACGGCGGGAGGCGGGGGCCAGCCATGGCGCGGATCGTCTGGCGCGACCGTATGGCCATCGGCGTTGCGGAGATCGACGACGACCATCGCCGGCTCGTCGACTACGTCAACGCGCTCGAGGAGGCGGTGAACGCCGTGCGCTTCGACGCCCGCGCGGTGGCGGCCTGCCTCCAGGGCCTGATCGCCTACGCCGGCCGGCACTTCGCCCTGGAAGAGCGGCTGATGCAGGCCGTGGGCTTCCCGCATTTCGCCGAGCACCGGCGCCGCCACCAGGAAGGGCACGAGGAGCTGCTGCGCCTCCAGCGCGCCTTCGAAGCGCTGCCCGTCAAGGACACCGCCCTCCAGGTCTACCGCTTCGCCGCCAACTGGCTGGTCAAGCACGTCATCATGACCGACAAGGAAATCGCCGCTTACCTGCCCAAGCGCGCCGCGCAGTGATGCCTTTGCCCCCTACGCCACCTCCGCCCAGCGCTCGGGCATGAAGGCCGGCACCGGCGCCGGCACCAGCGCCGGCATGGGCCGCGCGGGGCGGACGGGGAGCGGGGCGCGGGCGGGGGCGGCCAGGGCGCCGTCGCGCCATTCCAGAAGCCAGGAGCCGGGACGGCCGCCGCGGCAGCGCAACAGTTCGGCCCGCCAGCGGGCCGGGCCGACGCCGGGCTCGTCCGGCACGCTGGGCGCGGCGGCGATGCGCCAGCGGGTGACGGCGGCGCTGGCCCCGCCGGACGCCGCACGGCCCCCCGCCCAGCCGGTGCGCAGCAGCACCCCGGTGACGCCGCCCGCCTCGGCCGCGAGCTGCAGGCGCCGGCTGGCCGTCAGGTCGAGCGCGCCCACCTCGCCCAGCACCGCCGACAGGCGGCGGCAGCGCAGCGCCTCCTCCATCGCCCACAGCGCGTCGGCGTCGCGCGCCGCCCGCACGGCGATCAGCCGGTCCGGCAGCAGGCCATAGGCCGCAAGCCCCGGCGCGTGCAGGTCGCGCCCGCGCACGATCCACACGGCGGGTCCGGCCGCGCCGTCCCGGTTCGTCAGGCGGGCGAGCAGCGCCGCGGCGAAGGCGGTGGCCGCACCCGGCGCCTCCCCAGACAATTCATGCCCAGACAATTCATGCAGGCAGCCGAGCGGCAGGCCGCCGTCCGGCAGCGCCCCGTCCAGCTCCGGCACGCCCAGCGGCAGCACATGGCCGCCCTGCCCGCCGATACCCTCGATGCGGCGGATGCGGTCGCGCAGGCCGGCGAGCAGCGCGGCCTTCGACAGGGGGGCGGACACAGTGTCAGGCATAACGTCTGGCAGGGCGTCTGGCATGGGACGGGCCTCCGGTCGGGCAGGATAATGTTCCTGTTATGTTCTAACACGGAACGGGCCGCCGGAGGAGTCCGGAAAAACGAAGGGCACCCCTCGGGGTGCCCCTTCACGCGTTTGAGGACGGTTGTCCGGTGATTGTCCGGCGATGGCTACCAGCCGACCGCGACGGCGCGGATCTCCCCCCTCCCCTCCTGGAACGCACGCGCGCCCACGCTCTCCATCGCCGTCCAGGTGCGGCGGCGGACTTCGATCTGGCGGCGACAGTCGCGCGAGCAGTAGAGCGGCGCCGGGCCGCGTTGGTGCGCGCGTTTGAACGGCCGGCCGCAGCAGGCGCAGTACAGGGCTTCCATGGGTTCCTCCCCCAGCAGCTTCGGCTTTCGAGCTTTTTTCTTTCGACGAGGGGATTGTTCCCGAAGTAACGGACCGCTGGCTAGCGGTGAAAAAGACATATGGCCGTTCGACGGTTTACGACGAAGGCCGAAGGACCGACAATCATCGTGACGGATGAAGCGCTTAGCCTTCGCCTCCCCCATTGGGAGGCGGCGATTCGCCGCACTCCTTCGAGAGTTTGTCATCCGATCATTTCGCGCCTGCGGAAACATTCTATTTGCAATGCAAGAAGCACCTTGCGGCGCCCCATCTGTTATCGGGACAGGATGGGGCAACAGACGAAGAGGGACACCACCCATGAGGCTTTCGGCCGTCCGAGGGTTCCTGCAAACCGAAGCCGCCGCCGGGGTGGTGCTGATGGTCACCGCCGCCGTGGCGATGCTGTGGGCGAACTCGCCCCTGGCGGCCGCGTACGAAGGGTTCCTGCACCTGCACCTCGGCCTGACCGTCGGCGGCGCGGGGCTGGACAAGCCGCTGCACTTCTGGATCAACGACGGCCTGATGACGGTGTTCTTCCTGCTGGTCGGGCTGGAGATCAAGCGCGAGGTGATGGAGGGCGAGCTGTCCACCCCCGCCCGCGCGGCGCTGCCGGGGATCGCCGCCGTGGGCGGCATGGCGGTGCCGGCGCTGGTCTATGTGGCGCTGAATTACCAGACGCCGCAGACGCTGCACGGCTGGGCCATTCCGGCGGCCACCGACATCGCCTTCGCCGTCGGCGTCCTGGCGCTGCTGGGGTCGCGGGTGCCGCAGACGCTGCGCATCTTCCTGCTGGCGCTGGCCATCATGGACGACCTGGGCGCCATCGTGATCATCGCCGTCTTCTACAGCGCCGACCTGAACGCCACCGCGCTGGGCTTCGCCGCGGTCACCGGGCTGGCGCTCGGCTGGCTCACGCTGATGGGGGTGCGGCGGCTGCTGCCCTACATGCTGCTGGGCGTGGTGCTGTGGGTGTGCGTGCTGATGTCGGGCGTGCACGCCACGCTGGCCGGCGTGGCGCTGGCCATCGCCATCCCGCTGAAGGCGCTGGAGGGCGAACCGCACGAGCGCATCCCCCTGCACCGGCTGGAGCACGCGCTGCACCCCTGGGTCGCCTACGCCATCATGCCGCTGTTCGCGCTGGCCAACGCGGGCGTGCCGCTGGAGGGCGTCACCCTGGCCAGCTTCGCCGAGCCGGTGCCGCTGGGCATCGCGCTGGGCCTGTTCCTGGGCAAGCAGGTGGGCGTGCTGGGCGCCACGTGGCTGGCGGTGCGGCTGCGGCTTGCCCCCATGCCGGTGGGCACGACCTGGATGCAGTTCTACGGCGTGGCGCTGCTGACCGGCATCGGCTTCACCATGAGCCTGTTCATCGGCGCGCTGGCCTTCGCCGACCCGGAGCACGCGGTCGCCGTGCGGCTGGGCGTGCTGACCGGCTCCATCGCCTCGGCCGTGGTGGGGTACGCGGTGCTGCGCCTGACCGTGGCGGCGCGGCCGGCGGGGATGACGGCGCCGTCGCGGCCGGGCTGAGGGGAACCGGGACGCCGGTTTGGCGGTTCACAGGGCATGGCCACGATGTACGACACCCCCTACCGCCGCGCCACCCCGGCGCCCGACCTGGACCTCGACCTGGAACGGCTGGAGCGGCTGCGCCGGCTGTCCTGGTGGCTGGACTCGCGCTGGACCATCCCCGGCACGCGCATCGGCGTCGGGCTGGACGGCATCGCCAGCCTCGTGCCGGTGGCCGGCGACACGGCGACCGCCATCGTCTCCGCCTACATCGTGGCGGAGGCGGCGCGCTATGGCGTGCCCAAGTCGCTGCTGGTGCGCATGGGGGCCAACGTGGTGCTGGACTGGGCGGTCGGCTCGATCCCGGTGCTGGGCACCATCTTCGACGTCGCCTTCAAGGCCAACCGCCGGAACATCAACCTGCTGCACCGCCACCTGGAGGAGCGGATGGCCGGCCGCGTCCGCACGCCGGTATAGCCACGCTCAAGGCAGGGTTCTTGCAACCGTCCTCCCCGGACACGTCCCTTGGGGAGGATCGCATGACCGTCACCGCCATCACCAGCGGCTTCGCCGCCGCGCACCAGACCGCCCGCAAACAGCCGGCCGGCGGGCCGGCCTTCGCCGATTTCCTGGGGGCCGATTTCCTGGGGGAAACCAACACGCAGCCGGCCGCACAGGGAGCTTCCGCCGGGATCCGGGCATCCAGGCCGCGATTGCCGGGCGGCGCGCTCGACGCGGCAGGACTTGCCGCCTGCCCGCTCATGTCCGCCGACCAGCTGCGGGTCGAGACCGCCGCCCTTGAGCAGGACCTGAACCGCCGCTTCACCGCCGCCCACGTCGACACGGGCACCCCCGTGACGCTGGACGTGGCCGCCGACGGCCGCGTCGTGGTGCGCGGCGACCATCCCGACAAGGCGAAGATCGAGCGCCTGTTCGCCGAGGATCCGGCCTTCGCCGACCGCTACCGCGCCGTCGCCTCGGGACAGTCCCTGAGGGCGCGCGGTCACGTCGCCCAGCGCTACGAGATCGACCTGGAGGAGGCCGACGACGAGGAGGAGCGCAAGACCGTCCACCGCCGCTACGAGGCGCTGGGCAAGCGCCTGGACGCGGTGTCGGGACAGCTGACGCTGAGCGGCGGCGCCTTGAGCAGCCCGGCCGTGCGGATGGCCAGCGACTTCACCAAGGTGCCGGAGTGGCTGATGGGGTGAGGGCTGCACGGCGTTGGGTTTTCGGCTGCCGCCTCAACCCAACCTACGGGGGCGTCCTCGGTAGGTTGGGTTGAGCGAAAGCGAAAACCCAACGTCTTGAGCTTGGCCGTTGCACTGCGCGCAAGGGGGTGAGACAACGGAAAGCTTGACGTGGATCAACGACCTTTCCCGGCCCCGCCCCCACATTCGCCGCATGACGACCGCACACACCGCCCCCGCCCCCGCCTCCATGGATCCAGCACTGCTCGCCAAGTACGACGGCGCGCGGGTGCCGCGCTACACCAGCTATCCGACGGCGCCGCACTTCTCGCCCAACGTCGGGCACGAGGTGTACGGCGGCTGGCTGGAGGCGCTCGACACCGCCGCGCACGCCGGGTCGCTGTACCTGCACGTGCCGTTCTGCAAGGAGATGTGCTGGTACTGCGGCTGCCACACCAAGATCGTCGCCCGCTACGAGCCGATCAGCCGCTATCTCCAGCACATCCGCCGCGAGATCGAGCTGGTCGCCGCGCGCATCCCCGGCCGGCTGAAGGTGCGGCACGTGCACTTCGGCGGCGGCACGCCGACCATGACCTCGCCCGCCGACTTCGAGGCGCTGATCGACCACCTGCGCCGCCACTTCGACGTGGTGGAGGGTGCGGAGATCGCCGTGGAGATCGACCCGCGGACGCTGACCGAGGAGATGGCGCAGGCGCTGGGGCGCGCCGGCGTCAACCGCGCCTCGCTGGGCGTGCAGGACTTCGACGCGGGGGTCCAGGCCGCCGTCAACCGCATCCAGCCGCGCGAGATGACCGAGCGCACGCTGGAATGGCTGCGCGCCAACGGCATCCGCCACGTCAACCTCGACCTCATGTACGGCCTGCCGCGCCAGTCGGAGGAGAGCGTCACCCGCTCCGCCGAGATCGCCATGGCGATGGACCCGGACCGGCTGTCGGTCTTCGGCTACGCCCACGTGCCGTGGATGAAGACGCACCAGAAGAAGATCGTCGAGGCGGAACTGGCCGATTCCATCGGCCGCTGGCAGCAGTTCGCCGCCATCGCCCGCACGCTGGAGGGCGCCGGCTACGCCCCCATCGGCCTCGACCACTTCGCCAAGCCCACGGACGAGCTGGCGGTGATGCAGGCGCAGGGCAAGCTGCGCCGCAACTTCCAGGGCTACACCACCGACGACGCGGAGGTCCTGCTGGGCTTCGGCGCCTCGTCGATCGGGCAGATGCCGCAGGGTTACATGCAGAACGCCGTGCCCTTCGACCACTACGCCGAGGCGATCGACGCCGGGCGGCTGGCCACCGTCAAGGGCCTGCGCCTGTCCGACGAGGACCGCCTGCGCCGCGCCGTGATCGAGCGGCTGATGTGCGACATGGCGGTGGACGTCGGCGCCCTGGCCGTGCAGCACGGCATGCCGGCCGGCCATTTCGACGAGGAGCTGGCCGGCATGGACGATCTGGTGGCCGACGGCGTGGCCGTGGTGGAGGGCCGCCGCGTCACCGTGCCGGAGTCCGCCCGCCCGCTGATGCGCCTGCCCGCCGCGCGCTTCGACACCTACCTCAGCACCGGGGCCGGCAAGCACAGCCGCGCGGTGTGAGGGCGGGGCTGACGTTGGGTTTTGCGGCTGGCGCCTCAACCCAACCTACGACGGGACCGTAGGTTGGCCCCGTAGGTTGGGTTGAGCGCAGCGAAAACCCAACGCTGCGAACGATCACGCACCGTCCGCCTTCGCATCCGTTGCGGCGTCCTCGATGACGTAGCGCGGCTTGCGGCCGCCGCTGCCCAGGCAGGCGGCGCCGTCGTGCAGGCCGTCGAAGAAGCCCTTCAGCTCCGGGGCCTCCGCCGCCTTCATCGTCAGGAAATAGCCCAGGCGCCGGTAGCTCTCGAACTGCGACTCGCTGAACCACTGGTCGCCGGTGGATTCGTGCGGGAAGTCCGCGTGCGCCTCGGCGTAGGCGCGCACGTCGAGCGGCATGTCGCCGAAATAGCTGGGCTTGATGTACAGGATCTCGCCCGTCGGCTCGTCGGACTCCGGATAGGTGATGGTGCCGTACGCGAAGGCCAGGGTGTCCGGCCCGGCCGCCTTGCGCGAGGCGAGGCGCATCCCCTTGAACTCGATGGTCGTGTCGTGGTCGATGTAGGCCTTGCGCACGAGGTTGCCGAGGTCCTCGAACGTGCAGCCCGGATCACAGCCGGCGTCGCTGACGATGATGCGGCAGCAGCGGCGGCGCAGCATCTCGTAGACGGCGAGGTTTTCGAAATGCCCGCCGTCGGACAGGTAGACGAAGCGCCCGCGCTCGTCCGTCCGGCCCAGCAGTTCGGACACCAGCGGCCACAGCGCCACCGGCGGCCCCGACTGCTGCCAGAGCGTCTCCGGCTTCCTGCCGAAGAACGGCTTGTTGATGGCGGGATTGGCGAGCCAAGCGCCCAGGCGGACGTTGAACAGCGTCATCAGGAACGCCGTCATCGGCGAGGAGTGGTAGCCCATGTTCGGGCTGGCCGCGGCGCCGGAGATGGTGATGGCGGTCGCCAGACTGACGCCGGCCATCTCGCGCCCCTGGTCGCGGTGGTTGCCTTGCACGCTGCCCCCGTACATCGAGGAAGGCACGTAGGCCCCCGCCGGCGTCTTGCACGGGTCCTGCCGGTCGCGGGCGGTGCGCGGAACACCGCCAGGATGCCTGGGGACGTCCGGATGCAGCTGCGCGCTGCCGGAGGCGAGCGGCGTGAAGGTGAAGGACATGGCCTTGCGCTCCTGCCAGGCCAGCCGGTCGCTGCGGGTCAGGTTGAGCGCCACGTTGACCACCGGGAACAGCACCCGGCGCGGCCGTCCGCCGGACGTCGTGGCGGTGTTGCCGGCGCCCAGCTCGTACATGTCGGGGTTGTCCTCCGGATCGAAGCCGGTGAAGGGGTGCGGCTGGCGCACCTCGTTGGCCGAACCCAGGAACGCGCGCGCCAAGCGGTTGCGGTACAGGCCGTGCAGCGAGAAGCGGTTGACGTTGATGCGCCAGGACATGAAGGCCACCACGGCCGCCAGCACCAGCGCCAGCACCAGGAGCGGCCTCCACAGGTGGAACGTCCAATGCTCCGCCGGCACGCCCGCCGGCAGGAACCGCAGCGCGATGCTCACGTCCAGGCGGCTCATCACCGCGAACAGGGCCGGCACGCCGATCACCGTCGCGGCCGTCACCAGCAGGCCGAGCCCGCCGCCGGCCGCCTTGCCCGCGCGCCGGGCCACCGCCTCGACCGCCGACCACGCGCTCTTGCCGCCCCAAGCCGCCAGCGGGGCCGCCAGGGCGGCGATCGAACTGCTCCAGCCGAACCCCAGCTCATCCCACAACAGCCGCGGCAGAAGCAGGCAAACGGCGGCGAGCAAGGCCCAGCCGGCGACCGGGGCGAGGCTGACCGCGCTGAGCCGGGCCAGCCATTCCCGATCGTCATCGTCGCCCCAGCGCGCACCGCGCAACCCGGTGTAGGCCGCCGATTGCAGCAGGTGCGCCGTCATGATCCACAGCGGCCCGACCGTGGCCAGGACGTCCAGCTGCCAGATCTCCGGCAGGCGCCAGAGCAGCACGGCGCCGCCGTAGATCATTCCGGCCGGGACCAGGGAGGCAAGCAGCCAGAACGGGAACTGCCGCAGGAAGAAGCGGCGGTCGTCCGGTTCCGCCGCCAGGGCCGCCGCGGCGTAGGCAAGGTTGCTCACAACCACCGCCGCGGCCGCCGCGACCAGCGCCACGAGCGGGCGCAGGTTGGGCCGGTCGGCAAGATGCTCGCCGATCCCCGTGACCGCAGACAGGTACACCGTCAGCAGCGCCGCCCACAGCGCCGCGGTGATGGCGATCCGTTCGTGGACGCGGCCCTTGTGCTCCAGCTGGCTCCTGCGCGCGTCGGGTCCCTCCAGCGGGCGCGCGCGCCCGTCCGGCCCGCTGATCGCGTGGCTGGGCAGGTAGCGGCTGGCGAGGAAAACGGTGGCGAAAAGCGCCGCCATGCCACCCAGAAGAGCGAGAATCCCGATAACGGACACGCCCGCCGCCAACGGCAGCGTGCGGGCGTCCATGAGCCGGACCACAAGATTCGGGGCGAGCGCCACCAGCATCAGCGCCGGGACGAAGATCAGCCAGTTGAGCAGAAGGTTGCGGACGAACAGCACGGCGCCCGTCCAGGTGTCGGCCGACGCGATGCCGGTCTGCGGCGTGAGGAAGTTCGTGTACTCGCGCAGCCGGCGCAGCGGGCGGGCGCTGCCGGCCTCGCCCTTGGCGCTCTCGGCGAGGTCCTTCTCGATCTTGCCGGCCGCCGCCATCAGGTCGTTGCCGTGGGCGGGCATCTCGTCGTGGATCCAGCGCGTCAGCCAGCCGCCGATGTAGCCGCCGCCGGACACGGTGGAGAGGTAGTGGAACCGGGTCAGCAGCCCCTTGCAGGCCAGCGCCTGCATGACGCCCAGGGCGAAGGACGCGCTGCGGATGCCACCACCGGACAGGCACAGGGCCGCCTGCGGCCGCGCCGCGTCGTCACCCCAGATCTCCCGCCGTTCGTCGTGGAGAACCTCCTCGGTCGTCAGGCTCCGCCTTCCGTCCGCATCCGTCCGTATGTCGCCGGCCATCGCCGCCCCCGCCCCCCGAAGTCTTCCCAGACGACGAGCATGACGCGGCACATACTGCTTGTAAATCGACCATACGGACAGAATCGGTCGTTCGCATACTAAGTTATGCCATTCAGGACGTCTCCACGAGCGGCGCCGCCTGCGCGGCGGCGGGCACCGTCGCCTTGTGCGGCACGATGGAGACGCGCGCACCGGGCACGTGCTCCTCGATGGATCTGGTCAGCGTCTCCACGGCGTCGAACACGTCGGCCAGCGGGCGGTCGGCGGTGAAGCCCAGGTGGATGGTGACGAAGGTGGCGCCGGGCGAGCGCCGCGTCTCGTAGCCCAGCAGGTCATCGTAGGCGTCGAAGCGGCGCGCCAGCTCGCGCAGGATGATCAGGCGCACGTGCTCGTCCACCGCGGCGTCCAGCAGGTCGCGGCCGGATTCCTTCAGCATGCGGTGGATGTTGCGCAGCCGCAGCGTGCACAGCGCCAGCACGTTCAGCGGGTCCAGGTACTGGGTCAGCGGCTGGTCGGGGAACAGGGCAGCCAGCGCCAGCACGGTGCCGGTGGTGACGTTCGCCCAGAACTTGATCTGGTAGCCGCGCCACAGCGACTGCGCCACCGGCGACGGCGATTCGCGGTTCAGCGCCGCCGACCAGCGCATCATCAGCCCCGTCACCACGGCGCCGTAGACGTAGAGCAGCACGCCCCAGCCGGCACCCTGCGGCGGCGCCGGGTCGCCCAGCCGGCCGACGGCCAGCCACACGAAGACCGCCAGATAGACGATCTGCACCTGCGCGAACAGCAGGCCGCACAGGTTCTCCAGCTTGCCCAGGCCGTAGTTGAAGTCGTCGCTCGGCGCCGCCTTGGCGCGGCGCAGCGCCACGTAGGTGATGGCCAGCGCCACCAGCTCGATCAGGCTGCCCACCGCGTCGAGCCGCACGACCAGAACGTTGGAGCCGAGGCTCGCCGCGCCGGACAGGAGGATGGCCGCCGTCACCGTGGCCATGCTGACGACGACGCGCCGTTCCTTGGCATCCATGCCCGACCCTGCTCCCCCTGTCCGCTCCGCCCGCGCGCTCTGGCCCGCCCGCTCTGGCGTTGCGCGCCCAAATCGGCCACAGTGTACGAAACACGTGCGTTCGTACCGGGAGGGTACACCACCGATGATCACGCTGTACACGTTCGCCACGCCCAATGGGCACAAGGCCTCCATCCTGCTGGAGGAGCTTGGCCTGCAGTACCGGGTTCACAAGCTCGACCTGATGGGCGGGGAGAACAAGGCGCCGGAGTACCTGGCGATCAGCCCGATCGGCAAGCTGCCGGCGGCGGTCGAGGAGATGCCGGGCGGCGCCGCGCGGCGCCTGTTCGGCTCGGGCGCCATCCTGCTGCACTACGCGGAGCGCACCGGCCGCCTGCTGCCCGGCGGCGACATGCGGGCCGAGGCGCTGAGCTGGCTGATGCTGGGCATCAGCGACCTGGGGCCGACGGCGCTGGACATGTTCCGCTTCTCGGTGCGCGCACCGGAGAAGATCCCCTACGCCATCGACCTGTTCAAGGGCGAGCTGCTGCGCTGCTACGGCGCGCTGGACGACCGGCTGTCGCAGGAGGAGTATCTGGCCGGCGACTATTCGGTGGCCGACATCGCCTGCTTCCCCTTCATCGCCGCCGCGGCGGTGGCCGGCGGCGGGTTGCTGGACCGCTACGCCAACCTGAAGCGCTGGCACGACGCCATCATCGCCCGCCCCGCCGTGCAGCGCGGCATGGCCGTGCCCGAGTAAGCCCATCCGTAGCAGGGACATCATGCCCGTCATCAACCGCATCGCCGAGTTCCACGCCGACATGACCGCGTGGCGCCGCGACATCCACGCGCATCCCGAACTGGCCTACCAGGAGCACCGGACCGCCGACCTCGTGGCCGCGAAGCTGGCGGAATGGGGCATCGCGGTGCACCGCGGCCTTGCCGGCACCGGCGTTGTGGGCGTGCTGCAGGGACAGGGGAGCGGGACCAAGGCCATCGGGCCCAAGAGCATCGGGTTGCGCGCCGACATGGACGCGCTGCCGATGCCGGAGGCCAACGCCTTCGACCATGCATCCAAGAACCCCGGAACCATGCACGCCTGCGGCCACGACGGCCACACCACCATGCTGCTGGGTGCGGCGCGCTATCTGGCCGAGACGCGCAACTTCGACGGCACCGTGCACTTCATCTTCCAGCCCGCCGAGGAGGGCAAGGGCGGGGGGAAGAAGATGATCGAGGACGGGCTGTTCCGGCAGTTTCCTTGCGACCGCGTGTTCGGCATGCACAACTGGCCCGACCTGCCGGCCGGCCGCCTCGCCGTGCACCCGGGGCCGGTGATGGCGGCGGCCGACCAGTTCACCATCACCGTGCAGGGTCACGGCGCGCACGCCGCCATGCCGCACAACGGCATCGACCCGGTGCTGGTGGCCGCGCACATCGTCACGGCGATGCAGAGCATCGTCAGCCGCAACACCGACCCGTTCGACAGCGCCGTCGTCTCCGTCACCTGGGTGGAGGCCGGCACCACCTACAACGTCATCCCGAACGAGGCGAAGCTGCACGGCACCATCCGCACCGTGCGGCCCGAGACGCGCGCCCGGATGCCCGAGCGCATCGCCCGCGTCGCCGAGAACGTCGCCGCCGCCTTCGGCGCCACCGCGGCGCTGGAGCACCGGCCCGGCTACCCGCCCACCGTGAACGCCCAGGCCGAGGCCGAACTGGCGGCGCAGGTGGCGGCCAAGGTGGTGGGATCGGCCAACGTGGTGTGGAACCCCGACCCATCCATGGGGGCGGAGGACTTCGGCTACATGCTGGAGGAGAAGCCGGGCTGCTACGTCTGGCTGGGCCACGGCGGCGGGGCACCGGGGTGCCGGCTGCACAACCCGCACTACGACTTCAACGACGACATCCTGACCACCGGGGCCAGCTATTGGGCCACGCTGGTCGAAACCCTGCTGCCGCGGAGCCCCTGATCATGCGCCTGCCGTGCCGACCCGCCCCCGCCCTCCTGCTCGCCGCCGTCCTCGGCGCCGGTTGCCAGACCACGGGGAGCGAGCGGACGGCCGAGCGCGGCAGCGTCCCCGCCGACGCCACCCCCGGCGCCTACTGGAACGGCGACCACAGCGAGGCGTTCGAGCGCGCCTACGTCACCGCCCGCACGCCCCAGGAGTGGCAGGAGCTGTGGGCCCGCGTCGGCCAGCCGGCGCCGTCGTCGCTGCCCGGCGACCGCATGGCGGTGGCGGTCTTCATGGGCCCCAAGGACACCGCCGGCTACGCCGTGCTGATCCAGTCGGCCGCGGAGCGCGACGGGGCCACGGTGGTGAGCTACCGCGAGCAGGTCCCCGGCCCGGCGCAGGCGGTGGCGCTGGTGCGCACGAGCCCGTACGCCGTGCGGCTGGTGCCGCGCGGGGCGGGGGACGTGAAGTACGTAAGGGAAAAGTGACGCACTCCCACATCGCCATGTCGGACACGACGCCCCTTCCCGAAACCATGCGTTCGCACCGCGGCCGTACCTTGCGCCGGGGTGTCCGTCCGTTCACGGTGGAGTACAAGGGCCTGTCCCGAACCGTCGACCTCCCCGGCTACTACCCTGACGGTCCGGACGACGACGATGCGGTGCTGATCGGCGGCGACATGGACGCCGCCGACGCCGCGTTGCGCGAACTGAAGGAGCAGGCGGACGGCATTCCGGCGCCGGCCACTGTCCGGCGAATCCGCAAGCGCCTCAAGCTCACGCAACGGGAAGCCGCCCGCATCCTCGGGGGTGGACCGAACGCCTTCCAGAAGTACGAGCGCGGCGAGGTGGAGCCGAGCAAGGTCATGGGCACCCTGCTGTTCCTGCTGGACCGTCACCCGGAACTCCTGGAAGAGTTGAGGGCGACGGCGTCCGCCTCCGCCACGCCCGCCTCCCCTACGCCCGGCCCAGGGTCCGCGGGTCCAGCGCGTCCTGCAGGCCGTCGCCCAGCAGGTTCACCGCGATCACCGTGACGAAGATCAGCAAGCCCGGCCACACCGCCAGCCAGGGTGCCGTGGTCACGAGGTCCTGGGCGCCGGTCAGCATGTTGCCCCAGCTGGGCAGCGGCGGCTGGATGCCGAGGCCGAGGAAGCTCAAGACCGATTCCAGCAGGATCACGTTGCCGACCGTAAGCGTCGTCGCCACCACGGCCGGGGCGGCGATGTTGGGCAGGACGTGGGCCAGCATGATGCGCTGGCTGCCCGCCCCCAGCGCCACCGCCGCCAGCACATAGTCGCGCCGCCGCGCCGACAGGGTGGCGCCGCGCACGAGACGCGCCACGGTGGTCCAGCCGAACAGCGCCACCAGCACGACGATGCGCAGCAGGCTGGCGTCCTCCGCCCCCGCCCAGGAGGGCGGCACGCCCAGACGCGTCAGGTCCACCGCCGCCAGCACGATCAGCAGGGGCAGCAGCGGCAGCGCGATCATACCGTCGGTGACGCGCATCAGCAGCGCGTCGAGCCGGCCGCCGAAATAGCCGGCCAGCAGCCCGATCCCGGTGCCGATCAGCCCCGCCGCCAACGCCGCCGCGACGCCGACGAACAGCGACACCCGCCCGCCGTACAGCAGCCGCACCAGCAGGTCGCGCCCCAGCTCGTCGGTGCCCAGCGGGTGCTCGGCCGACGGCGGGGCGAAGCGGTCGAGCAGGCTGACCGCCGTCTGGTCGACGCCCAGCGCCACCTCCACCAGCGGCGCGGCGGCGGCGGCCAGCGTCAGGAACGACAACAGGATCGCGCTGGCCAGCGCGAGGCGATGACGGGCGAAGCGGCGGAGGAAGCGCCGGCCCGTCACGTCCGCAGCTCCCGGAAGGTGATGCGGGGGTCGAGGGCGGCGTAGGCGACGTCGGCCATCAAATTGCCGGCCAGCGTCGTGGCGGTGGCCAGCAGCAGCGCCACCAGCGCCACGTTGGCGTCGTTGCCCATGATGGAATCGTAGATCAGCTTGCCCATGCCGGGCCACGCGAACATCGTCTCGGTGACGAGGGCGCCGGAGAACAGCGTGCCGAACTCCAGCGCCACGATGGTGACGATGGGGATGAAGGCGTTGCGCAGCGCGTGGCGCCACACGACCTGACGCTCCGACAGGCCCTTGGCGCGGGCGGTGCGCACGTAGTCCTGCCGCAGCTCCACCAGCATGGAGGCGCGCACGTAGCGGGTGTAGCCGCCGATGCTGGCCAGCGTCAGCGTCAGCACCGGCAGCACGAAGTAGGGCAGCCGCTGCCACCACGCCGCCTCCCCCACCGGGCCGGCGCCGGACGCCGGCAGCCAGCCGAGCGTCACCGCGAACAGCAGGATCAGCAGCAGCGCCAGCCAGAAGGCGGGGATGGAGATGCCGGCGAAGCAGAACAGGTTGACCGCGCTGTCCACGGTCGAATAGGGCCGCCGCGCCGCGTAGACGCCCAGCGGCAGCGCCACCGCGATGGCCAGCACGAAGGCCGCCCCTAGCAGCAGCAGCGTGTTGACCAGCCGCGGCGCCAGCACCGCCAGCACCGGCTGGGAATAGAGCCGCGAGTAGCCGAAGTCGCCGCGCAGCGCCGCGGAGAGCCAGTTCAGGTAGCGTTCGTGCAGCGGCCGGTCGAGGCCGTGCAGCGCCTTCAGCCGCGCCACGTCGGCCGGCGTCATGTGCGGGTTGCCGGCCGCCATCAGGTCCACCGGATCGCCTGGCATCAGGCCGAGCAGCACGGTGACCAGCACGCTCATCACCAGGAGGACGACAGCGGCCTGGACGAGGCGGGAGAGGAGGAAGCGGAGCATCAGCTCTCCCTCCCCCTGCCCCGCAGGGGGAGGGAAGGGGCCCACGAAGTGGGAAGGGTGGGGGCAAGGATTCTCGGGCAGGCCGCTGCCCCCACCCTGCCCGCTCCGCAGGCTTCCCTCCCCCGCCGGAGGCGGGGGAGGGACATGATGTCCCTTCCCCTCACTCCTTCACCTTCCAGTTCTCGATCCAGAGCGTGGTGGCGTACTGGTGGCCGGTGGGGACGATGCCGTCGATCCATTTGGGCAGGATGTGCGGGTCGGCGCGGAAGAACAGCGGCAGGGCCGGCAGCTGTTCGGCGTAGATCTGCTGGAGGCGGGTCCACAGCGCTTGGGACGCCTTCGGCTCGCACACCGTTTCCAGGTCGTCCATGATCCGGTCGGCCTCGGCGTCTCTGAAGGCGGTGAAGTTCTGGCCGGCCCAGCCGTTGGCGGCGGTCGGGATCATGGTGGAGTGCAGCGTGGTGCGCGGGATGTTCTCCGGCGCCGAGAGCCAGGCGAACAGCGCCATCGCCTTGTAGCGGCGCTCGCGCATCGTCTGGCCGAAGAACACGCGCGGCGGCTCGTTGGCGATGCGCACCTCGATGCCGGCCTGCTTCCACTGCGCCTGCAGCACCTGCTCCGTCAGCTCGCGCGTGCGGTTGCCGGCGGTGCTCATGATCTCCAGCGTCAGCGTCTCGCCCTTGGCGTTGCGGCGCGGGCCGTTGCCGGTGCGCGTCCAGCCGGCCTCGTCCAGCAGCTTCGCCGCCGCGGCGGGGTCGTAGGGGTACTTGGCGATGTCGTCGCTGTGCACGCGGTCCAGCGGATTGACCTGGTTGTGCGCCACCGGCTGGCGCCCGGCGAAGAGCTGTTTGGAGATCGCCTCGCGGTCGATGGCCAGCAGCAGCGCCTTGCGCACCCGCACGTCCCGGAGCACGGGGTTGTCCAGGTTCACGTCGATGTGCTCGTAGAACAGGCCGGGCTTGTAGATGACATTGTAGCGGCTGCCGTGGCGCTTCTCGAACGCCAGCACCTGATCGAGCGGCAGCCCGGTCTCACCAGGGATCATGTCGAGCTGGCCGGCCAGCAGGTTGGCCTCCAGCGCCGCCGTGTTCTCCACCGCCTTGACGACAACACGCTTGAAGGGCGGCTTCGGCCCCCACCACGTCGGGTTCGCCTCCAGCACCACGTGCGCGCCGGGCTCGACCGCCGCGATGCGGTAGGGGCCGAACCAGAGGCCGGGGTTGGTGGTGTCCGTCTCGTACTTCGAGCGCAGGCGGTATGCGGCCGGGTCCGCTTCGAACACCGGACGTTCCAGGTGGGCGGGCAGGATGTTGAAGTCGTTGATCTCGGCGTAGGTGCACAGCGGCTTGTGCCGGTGCACCGTGAAGGTATTGTCGTCCTTCACGGTGATACCGACGATGTCGCGCGAATAGAGGTCGAAGTTGGAGAAGCCGCTCTGCGGGTGCTTGCCGACCTCCCAGGTGAACAGCACGTCCTTCGTGGTCACCGGCGTGCCGTCGCCCCAGGCGGCCTTGGGGTGGATGGAGTAGGTGACGGCGAAGCCCTTGGCGCCGTCGGGACGCGTCTCCAGCACCGCCGTGCCCTTGTCCTCCGCCGGCAGGTCGGTGCACAGCATGCACACCAGCTTCCAGTCGGCGTCGTAGGTGGTGAAGGGCCGGCGCGCCATGTCGGTGATGTAGGACTTGGCCGACATCGCCTCGATGGAGGGGTGCCAGTTGGCCGGGAACTGGCTGATGCCGATCACCAGCTCATCCCTGGCGCCGAACGCCGGCGCCGACGCCAGCAACCCGGCGGCCAAGGCCAGCGCACCCCATCGGTTTCGCCGCACGACCGGACCCTCCCCCGAAACGTTAGACCCTGTCCAACTATGGGGAGTGCCGCGGCCACGGTCCAGCGGGAGTGTGGGGGTCGCGTCTCTCGACACCGGCCCCGCCCGGTGCCATCTTCACCCCACGGGTTTCCGCAACCGGACGCGCGACCATGCCGAGCATCGATTTCAGCCACTTGTCGCAGCGACAGCCCAACACGTCAGAACATTGCGACGTAGTGGAGATCCCAAAGGCAGAGCTTGACCGGCGCAATGCGTCCTTCTCGGTCGACCGTGCCCTAGCCGTACCGTGGTCGGACGTACGCGCCAAGCTTCAGGAAACCCGTAGGTTGGGTTGAGCGCCAGCGAAAACCCAACGCCGTTGGCGCGGCAAACACGTTGGGTTTTCGCTGGCGCTCAACCCAACCTACGACCCGCTGTTGTCCGGGAAGCCCTACCGGTCGTCCCAATCCGGTTCGTCGGCCTTCAGCACCTCGACCAGACGGGCGACGCGGCCGGAGGGCTGGCGGTGGGTGGCGGCGGCCAGATAGTCGTCGGAGCCGAGCCAGGTGTACGCTTCCATCACCTCGGCCGGGGTGGCGCCGGTGGCGATGATGCTGGCGATGCGCATGTCGTCCAGCCGCCCGCAGATCTCGATCACCTGATCACGCGTCACGGTCTGCTGAGTCGGCGTCTGAGTGGGCATCGGCGTGTCCTCCTCGCGAAAACGACCCCCAACCCGATACCGGCGCCCCCCCGAAAAGGCAAGCGCCCGGGAGGATGTCGGCCGGATGCGTTGACAGCCCCCCGCAACCGGCCCTTAACTCTGCGATAGATCGCGCAACGAACCGTCCCGGCCCGAGACATGTCCGAAATCCTCCCCCGCACCGGCGCCCGCGTCCTTGTCGACGCGCTGCGCATCCACGGCGCCGAACTGGCCTTCTGCGTGGCCGGCGAAAGCTACCTGGACGTTCTCGACGCCTTCGTCGACACGCCGGAGATCCGGCTGGTCACCTGCCGGCAGGAGGGCGGGCTGGCCTTCATGGCGGAGGCCTACGGCAAGCTGACCGGGCGGCCGGGCATCGGCTTCGTCACGCGCGGACCCGGTGCCTGCAACGCCTCCATCGGCGTGCACACTGCGTTTCAGGACTCGACGCCGATGATCCTGTTCATCGGGCAGGTGGCGCGCGACCAGTTCGACCGCGAGGCGTTCCAGGAGATCGACTACCGCCGCATGTTCGGCTCCGTCGCCAAGTGGGTGGCGCAGATCGACCAGGCCGAGCGCATCCCCGAATACATCGCCAGGGCCTTCCACGTCGCCACCTCCGGCCGGCCGGGGCCGGTGGTGCTGGCGCTGCCGGAGGACATGCTGGGCGACACGGTCAGCGTGCGCGACACCGCCCCCTATGCCCCGACCGTGGCGCACCCCGGTGCCGCCGACGTGGAGCGTCTGCGCGGCCTGCTGGCGGCGGCGGAGCGGCCGCTGGTGCTGGTCGGCGGGCCGGGCTGGGACGACGCGGCGTGCGCGGACATCAAGGCGTTCGCGGAGGCGAACGCGCTGCCCGTCTGCTGCTCCTTCCGGCGGCAGGACGTGTTCGACAACGAAAGCCCGTGCTTCGTCGGCGACCTGACCACCGGCTCCAACCCCAAGCTGCTGGCCCGCGTGCGCGAGGCCGACCTGCTGCTGGTCGTCGGCGCGCGGCTGGGCGAGATCACCACGCAGGGCTATGAGCTGCTGAGCGTGCCGGAGACGGACAAGGTGCTGATCCACGTGCACGCCCTGGCCGAGGAGCCGGGCCGCGTGTACCGCCCGACGCTGGCCATCCAGGCCGGCAGCGCCGCCATGGCCGCCGCGCTGGCGTCCCTGCCGCCGCTGGCGGCGGAGGGGGAGGAGCCGCGCTGGCGCGCCTGGGCCGACGCCGCGCGCATGGACTGGCTGCAATGGCTGGAGCCGGAGGGGTGCGCGGGCGACGTGGACCTGGGCTGGATCTTCGGCTGGCTGCGCGACCGCCTGCCGGTGGACGCCGTCGTCACCACCGACGCCGGCAACTTCTCCGGCTGGGGGCAGCGGCACCTGCTGTACCGCCGCCCCGGCCGCCAGCTGGGGCCGACCAACGGCGCCATGGGCTATGGCGTGCCGGCGGCGATCGCGGCCAAGCTGGCCAACCCGAAGCGCGTGGTGGTGGGGCTGGTGGGCGACGGCGGCTTCATGATGACCGGGCAGGAGCTGGCGACGGCCGTGCACGCGGGGGCCGCCCCCATCATCCTGGTCATCAACAACGGCATGTTCGGCACCATCCGCATGCACCAGGAAAAGCGCTTCCCCGGCCGCCTCAGCGCCACCGACCTGACCAACCCGGACTTCGCCGCCCTGGCGCAGAGCTACGGCGCCTTCGGCGCGGTGGTCGAGCGCACCAAGGACTTCGTGCCGACCTTCTGGGAGGCGATGTGGAGCCGCAAGCCCGCCGTCATCGAGCTGCGAGTCGATCCCGAACAGATCACCACACGCACGACGATCACCGCGCTGCGCGCCGCCGCGGTCGGAAAAGCGGGCGGTTGACCTATACCAAAGGCGGATTCCGCAAAAGCTTGCCCGGTTTTTGTGCCGTTCTGTGACGGTAGCGCGTGCGTTGATGCGGCGTTCCCGTTATAACTGATCTGCGGCAGGATCATGCCGGTACAATCATAAGAAGAGCGGAGGACCAATTCTCCGCTCCGTACGAACAGGACGGGACGATGGACTGGGACAAGCTGCGGGTGTTCCATGCCGTGGCCGAAGCGGGCAGCTTCACGCATGCCGGTGAGACCCTCAACCTCAGCCAGTCGGCGGTGAGCCGGCAGATCAGCGCGCTGGAAGAGAGCCTGGGCGTGCCGCTGTTCCACCGCCACGCGCGCGGCCTGATCCTGACGGAACAGGGCGAGCTGCTGCACCGGACGGCGCGCGAGGTCTTCGCCAAGCTGTCGATGACCGAGGCGATGCTCACCGAGAGCAAGGAGTACCCGAAAGGGCCGCTCAAGGTGACGACCACGGTGGCCTTCGGCTCCACCTGGCTGACGCCGCGCATCCAGGAATTCCTGTCGATCTACCCGGACATCCAGCTGACGCTGCTGATCGACGACAACGAGCTGGACCTGGCCATGCGCGAGGCGGACATCGCCATCCGCATGAACACGCCGCGCCAGCCGGACCTGATCCAGCGCCACCTGATGGCGATCCGCTTCCACCTGTACGCGCACCAGAGCTACATCAAGCGGCGCGGCGCGCCCAAGACGCCGGAGGAGCTGGCGGAGCACGACATCATCGCCTACCCGCCCGACGCGCGCGCCCCCTTCGCCAACGTCAACTGGATCCTGGAGGTCGGCGACCCGCCGCCGGGGGCGCGCCGGCCGATTCTGCAGGTCAACAGCATGTACGCCATCTACCGCGCGGTGGAGAGCGGCCTGGGCATCGCCGCCCTGCCCGATTTCCTGGTGGACGGCACCAAGGATTTCGTGCGCGTCATCCCGGAGATCAGCAGCCCGAAGGTCGACGCCTACTTCGTCTACGCCGAGGAACTGCGCCATTCCAAGCGCATCGCGGTGTTCCGCGACTTCCTCGTGCGCAAGGTGGCCGAGAGCCACTTCTGAGGAGTTTCCGAGGGGCCACCGCCTTTTTTTGCGTCACATCACGGCCCGTGCCAGCTTTGCAGGCACGGGCCGCTTCTTTGGTGGTGACCCCGGTGCGCCGCGATTTTGGTTGTAAATTCAACGGCTTCAAAGCCATGCGCGATGCGCATGGTAGGATTATCGATATGTGAATGGCATGGAAGGGGGCAAATGCTCAATTCTTGGGGCGTTGGTTGCTGCGTCGCAGCACCCGGCGTTTCGCCCGGGGCTCCCCCCCGGGAGCGGGTTTTCGGACCCGACGTCTCCCAGACGTGAAGCCTCCCTGTTCAACTCGCCGCCAATCCAATGGGTTGGCGGCGGTTTTTTTTATGGCCGATCGCGCCGTGATGCCGGGACGACGAAAAATCCGTTGACATACCTACGTCTGTAGGAATATAGTCCAGTCCATCAACACCACAATTGCGCCCGCCGGCAGCCGCCGAGCGGGCGCTTTTCGTTTCCGCCCCGCGCGGATGCCGACCATCCGCGCAAACACCAAGGAGACACGCATGACCACGGCTGACCAGATCACCGTCACGCCGGCCGGAAGCTTGTCGTCGACGGACGTGCAGGCCTCGTTGCAGGAACTCGACGCCGAAAAGGCGGCCGCGGCCTTCGACGCCGCGGGAACCGACCTTGCCGCCGCGACCCTGCAGGACGCCGTCCGGCAGACTTGGCAAATCGCCGACCTCGCCCACCACAAGCTGGCCGATCAGGCCGACGCCCTGGCGACCAGGATCGACGACGCCGAGGCCCAGCTGGCGCAGGCGAAGACCTTCGACCCGGTCGGAACCGGCCTGGACGCCACCGATTCCGACTGCGCCCTGCGGCAGACCTGGCAGATCGCCGACCTCGCCCACCACAAGCTGGCAGAGCCCAGCGGCGTGACGCCCGGCACCTACGGCGGCGGCACCGCGGCGCCGGTCCTGACGGTCGACGAGCGCGGCCGCGTCACCGGTGCCGCCACCGCGCCGATCACGCCCGCCGCCATCGGCGCGGCGGAGACCAGCCACACGCACGACGACCGTTACTACACCGAAGCCGAGGCGGACGCCCGGTTCGCTGCCGTCGGCCACACGCACGCCGGATCCGGCGGTGGCGACGCCTACCTGGGCAACCAGCAGACCTTCACCGCGCGCAACGACTTCCGCGGGCCGGTGAACATCGACGTCACCGGACTGATCGGATCCGGCTATGATCAGGTGGGCGGCGGGAACTACGGGCCTCTCACCGTCTGGAACGGACTGGCTCAGAGTGACATCGATGCCAAGCCCGCCGGCTATACCATGGGCGTCCGCGCGCTGGCGTCGCAATACAACGGCGCGACGCCGGGGAGGATCGTGTACGTGCCCAAAAACGGGTGGGCCTTTCAGAACGGTTTCACCGAGAACCCCAACGGGCAGCATGCCATCGCGGGCACCTTCATCGTCGACAACTCGGGCGGCAAGCGAAACCTGTGGGGGTTGAACGTCGTGGGCCTGTCGTCCTCCGACATGGGCGGCGAGGCGGGCGTGCTGCTTGCCGAGTTCGAGTTGGAAAACGACCACATGTCCAACGACGTGCTGGAAGCTTACGACTGGTCCGGCGGCGTGAACAAAGCCGGCATCATGATGACGATGAACAAGCACACCACCTACCGCGGCCATTGGGCGTTCGGCACATGGGCCGCCGTCCAGAGCGATCCGGCCAAGTGGTGGAACAAGGGGCTCGTGCTGACCTGTGTCGCGACCACGGGCGTGGAGTTCAACAAGAATCCGGGAACCTCGGCCGCGTTCTCGCGTGCCGCGATCCACGACCGGTCGGACAGCACGAACACCATCCTGGTCGAACCGGGCACCTATCATCAGCGCTTCGCCTACATCCAGGGCACCTACGCCTACCCGGTGATCGATGTGGCCGACTGTTCGGCGTCGCAGGTCTTCCGGTTGCGCGACGAGCAGCAGATCTACTTCGACAACCTGTCGCACACGGGTCGCGACTGGCAGATGAAGCTGCATTCGGCCGGTGAACTCGGTGTCAAGGCGCTTAGCAACGATGGAGACGTCTGCTTCACCGTCCGGCGTCCGGACGACCTTGCGATCTTGCAACTCAAGGTAAACGAAGTGGCCCCCGTCTATGTCCAGTACGGCGGCCTGCTGAAGGCGCTGGAGTTCGGGCCGCCGGGGTCGGGCGGGGATTCCGCCTACCGGATGGTTCGGGTGCTCAATTGACGCACCGCACCCGCCGCCCCATGCCCGAGCCCAAAGGAGTTCCGATGCCCGCGACCCTGACCCCGAACACCATCCAAGCCGTCGCGCGCAACGCCGTCGGCTTCCTCCAGCGCATCCATCTGGCCCCCGCCGAGATCGAGGCGTTCATGACCACCGCCGGCGTGCTCGGCGACATCGCCGCCGGCCGCATCACCGTCAGCGTCCAGGCCACCACCGAACGGGCCGAGCCGCCCGCCGCCTGACCCTCCGGCACCCGCCTTTCCCGAACCCACCCGCCGTCCGCCGCACCCGCGGCGGCGGAACGGCACCGCATTGCCAAACGAGGTCCGAGATGCCCCTTCCCACCCCCCTTCCCATCCTCGACGCCCGCGGCCGCTATCTGCGCACCGGCGTCGCCGTGTCGCGCGCCAGCACGAAGAACGTGTTCAACCCGGCCGGCGCGCTCGTGTCCGTGGCCGCCAACACTCCGGCATGGGACTGCGACCCGGCCACCGGCGCTGAACGCGGGTTGCTGGTCGAGCGGGCGAGCACCAACGTTCTGCTGAACTCCGCCACCCTGGCGACGCAGAGCGTCACCGTGTCCGCGACCGCCTACACGCTGTCCTTCTACGGCACGGGTTCGGTGGCGCTGTCCGGCGCGCACACGGCGACCGTCGCGGGCAGCGGGGCCTATCCGACGCGTACCACACTGACGTTCACGCCCTCGGCCGGAACGCTGACGCTCACGGTGTCCGGGACGGTGCAGTACGCCCAGCTGGAAGCGGGCTCGCGCGCCACGTCGTACATCCCGACCACCGGCAGCACGGCGTCGCGGCTGGCGGATGCGATCACGCTGGCCCTGGACAACTGGTTCAACACCACCGAAGGGTCGGCCATCATCGAGGCCACGGCCCCGTATTATTCGTCGGACCTGCCGTTCCTGATGTCCGCCACCGACGGCGCGACGACCAACAACGTCAGCGTCTACCTGAACGCGACCAACGCTGTCGGCGAGGTCCGAGCCGGCGGGGCCGCGCAGGCGGTGATTACGCGGGCGCACAACTCCGCGACGACAATCAAGATCGGCATGGCCTGGAAGTCCAACGATGTGGCGCTGACCGTGGCCGGCGGAGCCGTGGACACTGACACCTCAGCGACCATGCCGACAGGCATGACGACGCTGCACATTGGGTCGCGGAACGGGTCGCTGCATGCCGACTGCACGATCCGCCGCATAACGCTGTACCCGCGCCGGCTTTCCAACGCCGACCTCCAGGCGATGACCGCCTGATCCCCGATTGTCGGCGGGCGCCCCACGGCGCCCGCCAACGCCCCGACGAAACGGAAGACCATCAGCAGCCGATCCCGGCGAGCCAGCCGCGGTACGCCGCCGCGTCGGCCTGGAAGCCGTCCGCGGCTTCGGCCCCAGCAGCTTCGGCCAGGGCGGCGGCGTTCTCCAGGGCGGCGGCGGAGCCGGCGAGGTCGGCCAGCACGCTGGCGAGCGCCAGTTCCATGGACACCAGCGCCAGCGCCCAGGTCGACCCGGCCATCACCACCACGGCCGCCGAGACGACGCCGACAGAGGACGGGCCGAAGCCGGGCACCACAAGGTATGGACCAGCCGGCACGCCCAGCGCGCACACCCCCTCGCTGAACCGCTTCTTCTCGGCGCTCAGGCCCGCAAACTGCGCCACGTCGAAAACGCCCAGCACGCCGGCCGTGGAGTTCACCGCGAAGCGCAGCGTCGAGCGACCGGCCGCCGACGGGTCGCCGGCCAGGGCGTGGCTGAGCGCCGTCACCGGCTCGGTCAGGTTGGCGTAGGCGTTGCCCAGGGCGGCGGGCAGCGGGTCCGGCAGGGACCGCGCGGCGTCCAGCGCCGGCCGCACCACCGTCGTGGCGAAGGTCCGGTTGGCGGCGTGCGCCCATTCATTGAAGCCGTCCAGGAAGCCGTCCGGCCCCTCGCCGGCCTGCGCTGGCCGGACGGCGGCCGACGCCAGCAGCAGCGCCAGAACGGCAGGGGCCACGGCTCTGCGCATGGCGCTCACCCCTGCGCGTCCGACGGCGCCGGCTTCATCGCGGGCACCGGCGGCCGGCGGCGGACGGCGATGAAGCGCAGCACCACGTAGCCCGCCACGGCGGACAGCAGCGACCCGCTGAGCACCCCGATGCGCACCGCGACGCCGTAGCCCTCGTCGGTAAAGGCGAGGCCGCCGATGAACAGGCTCATGGTGAAGCCGATGCCGGTCAACAGCGCCATGCCGTAGAACTGCATCCACGTCGCCCCCGCCGGCAGCGCGCCGACGCCCAGCCGGATGGCCGCCCAGGTGGCGCCCATCACCCCCGCCTGCTTGCCGAGGAACAGGCCCAGCGCGATGCCCAGCGGCACCGGCGCGAACAGCGCGTCGACCGACAGGCCGGCCAGCGACACGCCGGCGTTGGCGAAGGCGAAGACCGGCAGGATGCCGTAGACGACCCACGGGTGCAGCGCATGCTCCACCGTGTGCAGCGGCGAGGCGCCGCGCGGCCCGCCGGTGCGCAGCGGGATGGCGAAGGCCAGCGCCACGCCGGCCAGCGTGGCGTGCACGCCGGACTTCAGCACGCACACCCACAGGAAGATGCCCAGCAGGACGTAGCCGGCCAGCCGCACCACTCCCATGCGGTTCAGCGCCACCAGACCCGCCAGTCCCACCGCTGCCAGCGCCAGCGAAACCGGCGACAGCTCGGCCGTGTAGAAGAGGGCGATGATGACGATGGCGCCCAGGTCGTCCAGGATCGCCAGCGCCAGCAGGAAGACCTTGAGCGACGCCGGCGCCCGGTTGCCGAGCAGCGCCAGGACACCGACGGCGAAGGCGATGTCGGTGGCCGCCGGGATGGCCCAGCCGCGCGCCGCCGCCGGGTCGCCGCCGGCCAGGGCGAGGTAGACGGCGGCCGGCACCGCCATGCCGCCCAGGGCGGCGATGCCCGGCAGCGCCGCGCGCGCAGGGGTGGACAGCTCGCCCTCCATCACCTCGCGCTTGATCTCCAGCCCGACCAGCAGGAAGAAGATCGCCATCAGCCCGTCGTTCACCCACAGCAGCAGGGGCTTGGCCAGCGTCAGCGCACCGACCTGCACAACCACCGGCGTGTCGAGCAGCGCCACGTACAAGCCCCCGGCCGGCGAGTTGGCCAGCAGCAGCGCCAGCACGGCGGCGATGACCAGCAGAACGCCGCCCGCCGCCTCCATGCGCAGGAACTCGCGAATCATCGACAGCGGCGCCATCGCAGCCTCCCGAACATCATGATTCCGCTGCGACGGGTTCGGGCGCGGCGGCGGGCGGCTCCGCCGCGCCGAGGAAGCCCTGGTTGGCGCGGCGCAACGCCGCGTGCGCGCCGTCGTAGACGAAGGGCAGGAAGACCATCCGCCGCCCCGCCGTCACCGGCCGCACGGCGTGCAGGATGGAGCAGGAGAACACCACCGCCCCGCCGGGCGGCGCGCGGAACAGGGCGTTGCCGTATTCCGGAAAGAACACCTCGCCGCCCTCGTACCCGTCGTTGAGCGCCACCGAGATGGCGAACTGCCGGTGCGCGGTGCCCTTGGTGGTATTGTT
>Ga0196970_1000836_pt1 | contig 28131 bp, 31 predicted proteins | sample S1v_513CmetaG_FD_148672 | JGI IMG/M metagenome (GOLD analysis project Ga0196970, IMG submission 148672) | Soil microbial communities from Anza Borrego desert, Southern California, United States - S1+v_5-13C | ecosystem: Environmental > Terrestrial > Soil > Desert | place: USA: California... | reverse complement strand
TGATCTGGTCGTTCGTGGTGAACAACTACCTGCTCGGCAAGGACCCGTTCCCGTTCGACCTGCTGTACTGGAACAGCGACTCGACCCGCATGCCGGCGGCGATGCACAGCTTCTACCTGCGCGCCATGTACCAGAAGAACCTGCTGTGCAAACCGGGCGGCGTGACGCTGAAGGGCGAGCCGATCGACCTGCGCAAGGTGAAGACGCCGTCGTTCTTCCTGTCCACCCGCGAGGACCACATCGCGCCGTGGATGTCCACCTACCAGGGCACGCAGCTCTTCTCCGGGCCGGTCAAGTTCGTGCTGGCGGCGTCGGGCCACATCGCCGGCGTGGTGAACCCGCCGGCGGCCGAGAAGTACTGTTATTGGACCAACGCCAAGCTGCCGAAGGACGCGGACGCCTGGCTGAAGGGCGCCCAGCAGACTCCCGGTTCCTGGTGGCCGGAGTGGCAGAAATGGGTCGAAAAGTACGCCAACGGCAAGGCCCCGGCCCGCGACCCGTCCAAGGGCAAGCTGAAGGTCCTCGACGACGCGCCGGGCTCCTACGTGAAGACTCGGATCGTCTAAGGGGCCCAGCACAAGCACGTCAAGAAAAAGGCCCCGGGGAACTCCCCGGGGCCTTTCCTTTTGCGGCGTTCCGCAGACCTTACGAGGTCGGAGCCACGGTCGGCAGGATCTGCGCGCGGCGGTTCGACGGCTCGCGGACGTTGTCGCCGGTCCTGACCAGCAGTTCGGTCTCGCCGCGGCCTTCGGTGGTGATGTTGCCCGCCGGGATGCCCTTGGCGACCAGGGTGCGCTTCACCGACTCGGCGCGGCGCACCGAGAGCTTCTGGTTGTAGGCCGCATTGCCCGAGGTGTCGGTGTGGCCGACGACGCGGACGCGGACGGGCTGGTTGGCCGTCGCGGTGACCATGTCGCTCAGCACGCGGTCGGCGGCCGGGGTGATGTTGTACTTATCCCAGTCGAAGAAGACCAGGTATTCACGCTGCAGGCCGCCGACGGGGGCGGTCTGCTGGACTGCGGTGGTCACCGGGCAGGGAAAGCTGCCCTGGTGGATGGCATAGCCGCCGCCGGCCGTCGTGACCGGAACGTTGCCCCAGCCGATCACAGGGTTGCACCACTCCCTGGCCTCGGCCTGAGCCATGGCCGGGGAAGCCAGCAGGCCGCCGGCGACGATAGCGGCCGGCACCATGGCCAAGCCCGAGAAAAACCTCTTCATCCTTCCTCACTCCCTTTCCGAGATCGCATCCCGTTGGTGGCGCATGCGGCGGTCCAAACACCGCTCGGTACGCCGAGAGGCGCACAGCACTCGTGGTCGGCACTTCCGAAACACGTTACTGGAACTGCCCGTTCCTTCCCACCCTCCGGAAGCACTGTCCGATGCCGCATCCGTGCCGCGTAACACTCAAGGAGCATTATCATACCTACTCTAATGAGCAAAGCTCAAGTTTCTTCAGTGGTTTGGCGGTGCTCGCGGCCCAATTCGACGTAATTTGTCACGTTGATGGGAAAAAAGACACGGTCCTGATCCGTCAGCGGCCGCACTGGCCGCGCCGGCGACCCGGCCCACAGCCAGCCGGCACTCACCCGCTTGCCAGGAGTCACCAGCGCCCCGGCCGCAACCATGGCGCCGGCCTCGACCACCGCGCCGTCCATGACGCAAGCCTTCATGCCAATGAAGCAGTTGTCTTCCAGCGTGCAGGCGTGCAGCAGCGCCATGTGGCCGATGGTCACCTCGTCACCGATGTAGGTGCCCTGCCCGGCGCGCGCGACGTGGATGACGGTGCCGTCCTGGATGTTGGTGCGGGCACCGATTCGGATCTCGTTCACGTCGCCGCGCACGGTGCAGCCGTACCAAACGCCCGACTCGGGCCCGATCACCACGTCGCCGATGACCGTCGCGGTCTCGGCGACGAAGGCCGTCGGGTCGATCTTCGGCCACACGTTCCGGTAGGGACGGATGACGGCGGGCACGGGTTCCTCTCCCCTCCCCCCTTACGGGAACAGCGGCGCCTGATCGATGCCGGTGGTCTCGCCCAGGCCCAGCATGACGTTCATGTTCTGAATGGCCTGGCCCGAGGCGCCCTTCACCAGGTTGTCGATGACCGACACGATGATGGCGCCACGCGGCACCCGGTCGGCGAACACCCCGATGAGATTGTGGTTCGAGCCGCGCACGTGGCGAGTCGCCGGAGCGATGCCGGGCGCGGCAATGCCGACGAAGGGCTCGTCCTCGTAGGTCTTCCGCAGCGCCTCGCGCAGATCCTCGGCGGTGACACCGTCGGCCATGCGGACATAGATCGTCGACATCATGCCCCGGTTCATCGGCACCAGGTGCGGCGTGAACGACACCGTCACCGGCCGGCCGGCGGCAAGGCGCAGTTCCTGCTCGATCTCCGGCATGTGGCGGTGATGGCCGACGCCGTAGGCGTTGAAGCCCTCGGAGACCTCGGTGAAGAGGTTCTGCTGCTTGGCGTCGCGGCCGGCGCCGGACACGCCGGACTTGGCGTCGATGACGATCCCGCCCGGCTCGATCATCTCCTCAAGCAGCAGCGGCACCAGCGGCAGCAGCGCGGACGTCGGGTAGCAGCCGGGGTTGGCGACCACGCGCGCCTTGCGGATGCCTTGCCGGTTCAACTCGGTCAGGCCGTAGGCGACCTCCTTCTGCAGTTCGACCGCCCGATGCTCGTGGCCGTACCACTCGGCGTAGGTGTGCGGGTCGGAGAGACGGAAGTCGGCCGACAGGTCCACCACCTTGATGCCGTTGGGGATGCCGGCGACGATCTCCTGCGTGGTGCCGTGCGGCAGGGCGCAGAAGACGACGTCGAGCTGGTCCCAGCGCACATCCTCGATCTTCACGAGATCGGGCAGCGGGTAGCGCCCGAGGTGCGGGAACACCTCGGCCATGGGCTTGCCGGCCTGGCGCTCGGCGGTGAGCGCGCGCAGTTCCGCGGCAGGGTGGCGCAGCAGCATGCGGACCAGGTCCGCGCCGGTGTAGCCGCTGGCGCCGAGGATGCCGATCCGGACGGGGGTAACGTTGTTGGCCATGGTGGTTCCCTGTCGACACGGGTGGTGAACAAACGGAAAGGGGGCGCCCCGCGTGGGACGCCCCCTGCCTGTAACCGTACTCTGCGGGGCCGCGTGCGGGCTTAGCGCTTCGAGAACTGGAAGCTGCGACGCGCCTTGGCGCGGCCGTACTTCTTGCGCTCGACGACGCGGGCGTCGCGGGTCAGGAAGCCGGCGGCCTTCAGCGGCGGGCGCAGGCCCGGCTCGAAGTAGGTCAGCGCCTTCGAGATGCCGTGACGGACGGCACCGGCCTGGCCCGACAGGCCGCCGCCGGTGACCGTGACCAGCACGTCGAACTGGTCGACGCGGTCGGCGACGCCGAACGGCTGTGCGATCATCATGCGCAGCACGGGGCGGGCGAAGTAGACCTCCTGGTCACGGCCGTTGACCGTGATCTTTCCCGAACCCGGCTTGATCCAGACGCGGGCGACCGCATCCTTGCGCTTGCCGGTGGCGTAGGCGCGGCCGAACTGGTCGAGCTTCGGCTGAGCGATCTCGGCAGTCTGGCCACCCGGAGCGGCAGTGCCAGCGCCCTGGAGATCCTGCAGGCTGGTGAGGGTGGTGGTGACCTGAGCCATAGGATTACGCGCTCCGCTTGTTCTTCGGGTTCAGGGCGCCGACGTCCAGCACGGTCGGCTGCTGCGCTTCGTGCGGGTGGGCCGCACCCTTGTAGACCTTGAGATGGGTCATCTGGCGGCGGCCCAGCGGGCCGCGCGGCACCATGCGCTCGACGGCCTTCTCGATGACCCGCTCGGGGTACTTGCCGTCGAGGATCTGGCCCTTCGAACGGCCCTTGATGCCGCCCGGATAGCCGGTATGCCAGTAGAAGATGTCGTCCTGGCGCTTGTTGCCGGTCAGCTTCACCTTCTCGGCGTTGATGACCACGATGTGGTCGCCGCAGTCCATGTGCGGGGTGTAGGTCGGCTTGTGCTTGCCGCGCAGCATGTTCGCCAGGATGCTGGCGAGGCGGCCGAGAACGAGGCCGTCGGCATCGACGACGTACCACTTCTTCTCGATGTCGGCCGGCTTCAGATTGTAGGTCTTCATCGCCACACTCGTTGAGTGAATCGTGGATCGGCGGGCCGCCGAATCCTGCGGCGCCGAAGCGGCCGGCTTTGTACGGTTTTTGCCGCACACCGTCAACTGAAAAAATATCAGGGAAAATCAATGGCTTGCAAGAACGGTATCAAAATACCGCAAACAGAAGGCCATTGATATCACAGCGTTTTTCAGTCCGAATTGCTGTCTTGGTATCCAGATACCGCGATGGTGACGGGAGCATGCGGCGGGATGGAGTAGGTTCCGGTAGCGTGCGCCACGGGCTCCTCCGAGTCATCGTCGGAGAACAGCAGCACCTCGCCGTAGGCCAGCCGCTTGCCGAGCTTGAGCAGGCGCGCTTCGGCGATCATGGCCACAGGCGGCGGGCGCTTCAGGAAGTTGATGGTCATGCTGGTGGTGACCGCCAACTCGACGCGGCCGATGGCGCTGAGCACCGCAGCGTAGAGCGCCACGTCGGCCAGCCCGAACATGGCCGGCCCCATGACGGTGCCGCCGGGGCGGACGAACTCCGTCTTGTAGGGCATGCACATACGCACACGGCCGGCGACCAGCTCGTCGATGGTGATGCCGAAGCTGCCGACCAGCGGCACGCCTTCGCGTATCAACTCTTCCAATTCGGGAATGGGGATGGCGGTCGGGGCGGGTGCGGTCATCGGGTGCTCGTCACGGCTTTCTCTGTTCCGGCCCCCCCTGCGAGCAGCGGCAGAGCCTCCGGCTCCTCCCGTTCCTCGCAGCGGGACGCCGGAAAGGAGAGCGTGACGACGGTGCCTTTGTAAAGCTCGCTTTCCATCCTGATGGAGCCGCCGTGCGCCTCAATCAGCGCCTTGGTGATGGTGAGGCCGAGGCCCACCCCGCCGGCGGGGCGGGTGTGCGCGTTGCCGGCCTGGCCGAACGGTTCCCACACCCTGGCCATGTCTTCCGGCGCAATGCCCCTGCCGTTGTCGCGCACTGCGAGGTCGACGCCGCCGTCGCCGCGCGTGCGGGCTGAGATCGCCACGGTGCCGCCGCGCCTGGTGAACTTGATGCCGTTGAAGGCGAGGTTCACCAACATCTGGATCACCCGCCGCCCGTCGCACCGCAGCCACGGCAGCACCGGCGGCACGTCGAACTCCAGCGTGACGCCGGTCTCCGCCGCACGGTTGGTGAGGATCTGCGCGGCCCGGCCGACCAGTTCACCCACCGGCACCACCTCCTCGCTCATCTCCAGCACGCCCAGCTCGATTCGCGAGATCTCCAGGATGTCGTCGATGATGCCCAGCAGGTGCTGTCCCGAGAGGTGGATGGCGTCCACATAGCCCTTGTAACGGTCGTTGCCGACGGGGCCGAACAGGCCGGTCTGCATCACCTCGGAATAGCCGAGGATGGCGTTGAGCGGCGTGCGCAGCTCATGGCTCATCACCGCCAGGAACTGCGTCTTCGAGCGGTTGGCCGCCTCCGCCTCGCGTTTGGCGGCCAGCAGCGCGGCCTCGGCCTGCTTCAATTCGGTGATGTCGCGCCCTTCGGGCACGAGATAGACCACCGCCCCCGCCTCGTCGAAGATCGGTCGCAGCGAGAAGTCCACGTGGATGGCCCGCCCGTCCGGTGCGGTGTGCACCGTGTCGAACCGCACGAACTCGCCGCGCGCCGCGCGCCGCACGCCGTCCTTCAGCAGCTCCTGGTCGGCCGGCGAATGCGTCCACCAGGGCGTCTCCCAGAAGTGCCGGCCATACACCGACTCCTTGGTGGCCTCGACGAAACTCAGCGACGTCTCGTTCGCCTCGATCATCCGGCCGTCGGTATCGAGGAGACCGATGAACTCGAACGTGTGGTCGAAGATGGCACGGAACCGCCGCTCCCGTTCGCGCAGCGTCAGGCTGGCGTTGCGCTGGGTGGTGATGTCCACGAGCACCGCTTCCATGCGGTCGGCCCCGGCGCGCCACGCTCTGATCGATACCCAGCGGGCCTCGCCGTCGTCGTTGACGATGCGCACCGCCGTCTTCCACGGCGCCGTGACATGCGGGCAGTCCTCCACCCATGCCGCCAGTGCCGCCCGGTCGTCGGGATGCACGACATCGAGTAGCCCGGCCTCGCCGAACATCAGGCGGCCACTGCCCAGGTGCAACTGCTGGCCAAGGTTTTCCGTGACGAATTCGACCGGCAGCCGGCCTTCCGTGCGCCACACGATGCCGACCACCGGACTGCGGTTGATCATGGCGGCCAGCCGGACGCGCTCCTGCTCGGCCAACCGGCGTTGCGTGGTGTCGCGCCCCACCAGTTGGATGGCGGTGAGCCTCCCTTCCCCGTCGAGCATGGCGAGATGCCGCCACGTGATCCAGCGCGTCGAGCCGTCGGGGTTCGGCCACGGCTCCTCGCTGCTCTCCAGGGCGGAGCCGGACGCCGCCGCAGCGATGAAGCGCTCGATGGCGACGACGGTGGGCGGCGGCAGGTGGTCGCGCAGGCTGCTGCGGACGAAGTCGCGTGGAGTGGTGCCGCACAGCGCAGCCAACTCGCGATTCACCACCGTGACCGTCAGGTCCGGCAGGAGCCGGCAGATCAGCTCCGACTGATCGTCAATGGTGGTGCGGTCCTTGTCGCGATTGGGGAGGATCTGACAGGCGAAGCACGTCTCCTCGCTCATGTCGGCCAATGTCACCAACCGGCTGCCGCCGTCGGGCAACGGCGTCACAGCGAAGCTGACGCCGCGGCACTCTCCGTCGGGGCGGATGACGAACGCGGTGCCGCGCCCCTGCAGACGCGCGATGGCGCCCTCCGCGCCGTGCACCGGGGTCAAATGGTCGAAGGGCTGGCCGACCAGCGCGCGCCGATCGTGGCCGGTCAATGCGGTGAATGCGGCGTTCGCCTCGACGATTCGCTCGTCCGGACCGACGATGCAGGTTGCAGCCGGGCTCTCCATGAAGATGGCCCGCCAGTCCATGGCTGCGGATCCAATGTCCTTCGGCCGCAAGACCTGCCCCCTGTGCACCGGCGCTCATGGCTCCGGCTGCGTGTGATCGAACGTATGAATAATGACCGAAGTGGAGTACCTCGCCAAGAAATTACATGCAGATGCATGCATTTTTACGAGCGGCAGATTGACCAAATTCAACCGTATTTGACGATTGGTTTTTGTGTGTTAATCGCCGTAAAATCTCACTTTTCTTGTTGAATTATTCCGCGCTGTGCTGTCTGATCCTGCAGTACGCAACGTGCCCGTTCCGTTGCGACCGAAGGGCGGATAATCTCCGCCGCGAACCGGATGAACGGGAGGGAACGAACCATGAGTGCCGTCACCGCAGCCGAAGCCGCCGAAACGTCACCGGTCCTGCGCCGGGACCAGGGCGGTGTGGCGACCCTGACGCTGAACCGGCCGGCCGCCCGCAACGCGCTGTCGGTCGGGCTGATGAGCGCGCTGCAATCCGAGCTGGAGGCGATCGACGCGGACCCGTCGGTGAAGGTTGTCGTGCTGGCCGGGGCCGGCCCGGCCTTCTGCGCCGGTCACGACCTGAAGGAGATGCGTGCCGACCCGCGCCGCGAGACGTACGAGGCGCTGTTCGCCCAGTGCGCCAAGTTGATGATGACGATCACCCGCATCCGCCAACCGGTGATCGCCCGCGTGCACGGCATCGCCACCGCGGCGGGCTGCCAACTCGTCGCCACCTGCGACCTGGCCTACGCAGCGGACACCGCGCGCTTTGCCACGCCGGGGGTGAACATCGGTCTGTTCTGCTCGACCCCCATGGTGGCGCTGACCCGTGCGGTCGGGCGCAAGGCGGCCATGGAGATGCTGCTGCTGGGCGACCTGATCGCCGCGGAGGAGGCCGAGCGCATCGGCTTGGTGAACAAGGTCGTTCCGGCCGAACATCTGGACGCCGCGATCGCCACGGTGGCGTCGAAGATCGCGTCGAAATCGCCGCTGACCCTATCCATCGGCAAGCAGGCGTTCTACCGCCAGATCGAGCTGCCGACGGAAGAGGCTTACGCCTACGCCGCCGAGGTGATGACCCGCAACATGCTGGCGCAGGACGCCGCCGAGGGCATCGACGCCTTCCTGGGCAAGCGCGACCCGGTGTGGTGCGGGCGGTGACCACCATGACGGGCCACGACTCCTACACCGACGACTTCCTGCGCAACCTGCTGGGCCGCGTACGCTCCGTCGCCATCGTCGGCTTCAGCGCCAGCGAGGTGAAGGCCAGCTACTTCGTCGCCAAGTACCTGCGCGACAAGGGCTACACGGTCTACCCCGTGAACCCCGGCGTCGCCGGGCAAGAGGTGCTGGGCATGCCGGTCTACGCCAGCCTGAAGGACCTGCCGCAGGCGCCGGACATGGTGGATATCTTCCGCAACGCCCAGGCCGCCGGCGGCATCACCGACGAGGCCATCGCGGTGGGCGCCAAGGTGGTGTGGATGCAGCTCGGCGTGCGCAACGACGAGGCCGCCCGGCGCGCCGAGGAGGCGGGCTTGACGGTGATCATGAACCGCTGCCCGAAGATCGAATACCAGCGCCTGTTCGGCGAGATCGGCCGGATCGGCGTCAACTCCGACATCATCGTCAACAAGAAGCAAAAGCTCACCAGAACGTTCAAAAAGCTGATGTAATCGATTCTTTCCCTTCTTGGGAATGGCGAAGAAACTCAAACAAATCATACCAGGGGAACGACATGAGCGAGCAGAAGAGCTTTGGCTTCGAAACCCGCGCCATCCACGCCGGCGCCGCGCCCGACCCGGCCACGGGGGCCCGGCAGACACCCATCTATCAGACCACCAGCTTCGTCTTCGACGACATCGACGATGCGGCGTCGCTGTTCAACCTGCAGAAGGTCGGCTTCATCTACTCGCGCCTGACCAACCCCACCGTCGCGGTGCTGGAGGAGCGGCTGGCCAACCTGGAAGGCGGCGTCGGCGCCACCGCCACGGCGTCCGGCCACTCCGCGCAGCTCCTGGCGCTGTTCCCGCTGCTCCAGCCCGGCGACGAGTTCATCTCGTCCACCAAGCTCTACGGCGGCTCGCTCAACCAGTTCTCCAACAGCTTCCCGCGCGCCTTCGGCTGGAAGGCGGTGTTCGTCGACACCGACAACCCCGAGAACGTCCGCAGCGCGATCACGCCCAAGACCAAGGCGATCTTCGTCGAGAGCCTGGCGAACCCCGGCGGCATCGTCACCGACGTGGAGGCCATCGCCAAGATCGCCGACGCGGCCGGCATCCCGCTGATCGTCGACAACACCCTGGCGACGCCCTACCTCCTCAACCCGATCCAGTGGGGCGCCACGCTGGTCGTGCACTCGACCACCAAGTTCCTGTCGGGCAACGGCACCTCGGTCGGCGGCGTGGTGATCGACAGCGGCAAGTTCGACTGGTCGAAGTCCGGCAAGTACCCGGCGCTCTCCGAGCCGGATCCGGGCTACCACGGCCTGAAGTTCCACGAGACCTTCGGCCATCTCGCCTTCACCATCCACGGCCACGCCGTGGGTCTGCGCGACCTGGGGCCGAGCCAGGCGCCGCTCAACGCCTTCCTGACGCTGAACGGCATCGAGACGCTGCCGCTGCGCATCCAGCGCCATGCCGACAACGCGCTGAAGGTCGCGGAATTCCTGGAGGGCCACCCCGCCGTCGAGTGGGTCAGCTACGCCGGCCTGAAGTCGTCGAAGTACCACACGCTGGCGCAGAAGTATCTGCCGAAGGGGGCGGGCGCGGTGCTGACCTTCGGCGTCAAGGGCGGCTACGAAGCCGGCGTCAAGGTGGTCGAGAGCGTGGAGCTGTTCAGCCACCTCGCCAACATCGGCGACACCCGCTCGCTGATCATTCACCCCTCCTCCACCACGCACCGCCAGCTCTCGCCCGAGGGCCAGGCCTCGGCCGGCGCCGGTCCGGAGGTGGTGCGCCTCTCCGTCGGACTGGAGAGCGTCGACGACATCATCGCCGACCTCGACCAGGCCCTTAAGAAGGCGATCCGCTGACTGCGCTCCTTCGCTGGGCCCCCACCCAACCCTCCCCCACTTCGCGGGGGAGGGCCTTTTACCCCTCCCCCCGCGCAGTGGGGGGAGGTCGGGAGGGGGGCCCAGCGCAAGCACCCTTGTGCACGGCGGCGACCGTGCCCAGCGTGTCGGCGGCGCGCTCGGCATCGCCCGCGCGCACCAGCAGATAGTCCGTGTCGTAGGTGGAGACGGCGAAGACGGGGATGTTGGCCGCCGCCAGAGGTGCTGTGAGGCGCGCCAGGATGCCCGTGAGCGCGAAATCCAGCGGCCCCTCCACCTTGAACGCGCGCCAGCCGCGCTCGGCCTTCACGGTGTCGGGCACGCGGAGTTCCGGGCACACCACGGACAGTTCGTCGGCGGTGCGCGTCACGCTGACCAGGGGGGCGCTCCAGTCCAGCCACTCCGGTAGCCCCTGCCCCGCCTCCAGCCGGGCTACCGCCAGCCTGCCCTCCATCAGGGTCAGCGTCAGCGCCGGCGGCTCGGGGGCCGCGGTCACCGCGGCCAGCATGGCCTCGTCCACCTGCAATGGGTTGAGGATCCGCCGCGCCCGCGCCGCCAGCGACGGCACGCCCGAGCGCAAGGCCGCGCGCATCATCTCCGCCGCCAGTTCACGCAAACCGCCGTGGTTCTCCGCCAGATCCACCATGGCCTGAAGCGCCGAGGTGCGGACGATGCGGCTCTCCGCATGCCCGAACCACTGAACCATCAACGCCGCCGCCCGCCAGCGCTGCGCCTCGTCCAGCGTCAGGCGCGGCAGAATCTGCGCCACGTGCCAGCGCACCTCCGCCTGGTCGATGGCGGCGACCTCGGTCAGCAGACGGTCGGTGTAGGCATCCAGCGCGCGCGGCACCACCCGCGAGACGCGCTCCAGCGCGTCGGCCGCCCGCATGCGGATGCCGGCACTGGGCGAGAACAGGCACTCCACCAGTTCGGGCAGCCGCGCGGGATCGGCGGCCACCTCGTCGGCAACGCTGGGGGCATCCCCGGTGGTGCGACGGTCTCCGCGGGCCAGCCGCTGGGCGAGGGTCCCCATGTGCTCAGCGCCGTCCCATCGTGTTCCGGCCGAAGCGTGAGCCCACCTTGACCGCCGGCGGGCGCGGCGGCGGGGGTGGCGGCGGAGGCGGGGGCGGCTCGCCCTTCACATCCATCCCCGCGGCCATGTCGGCGAGGTCCTTCATCAGACGCTTCACGCCGGTGACGCGCAGGCTCTCGTCGTCCCAGACGCGGGTGTAGACCAGCTTGTGGTCGGGCCGCAGCTTCATCAGCCCGCCGCGCCCGGCGATGTAGCCGATCAGCTTGTCCGGCCGCGCAAACATATTGTTGCGGAAGGTCAGCACCGCCCCCTTGGGCCCGGCGTCCACCCGCTCGATCCCCGCCTGCCGGCAGAGCTGCTTGATGGTCACCACATCCAGCAGGTTCTCGACCTCGCTCGGCAGCTTGCCGAAGCGGTCGATCAGCTCGGCCGCGAAGGCCTCGATCTCCGGCCGGTCGACCAGTTCGGAGATGCGGCGGTACAGCGACAATCGCACCGTCAGGTCGGAGACGTACTCCTCGGGGATCAGCACCGGGGTGCCGAGATTGATGGTCGGCGTCCACTCCTCGGCCGCCGGCTGGTCCTGCCCGATGCCGGCGCGGGCGTTGGCGACCGCCTCCTCCAGCATGTGCTGGTACAGCTCGACGCCCACCTCCTTGACGTGGCCCGACTGCTCCTCGCCCAGCAGGTTGCCCGCCCCGCGGATGTCCATGTCGTGGCTGGCGAGCTGGAAGCCCGCACCCAGGCTGTCCAGCGTCTCGATCACGTGCAGCCGCTGCTGCGACGTGCCGGACAGCGGCTTGTTGGGCGCGTAGGTGAGGTACGCGTAGCCGCGCAGCTTGGAACGCCCCACCCGCCCGCGGATCTGGTAGAGCTGCGCCAGCCCGAACAGGTCCGCCCGGTGCACGATCATCGTGTTGGCCGAGGGGATGTCCAGCCCGCTCTCGATGATGTTGGTGGCGAGCAGCACCTCGAACTTGCCCTCGTCGAAGGCCGTCATCACCTCTTCCAGCTCGGACGCCGGCATCTGTCCGTGCGCGGTAACGACCTTCACCTCCGGCACCAGCTCCCGCACCCGTTCCGCCACTTTGGCGAGGTCCTCGATGCGCGGACAGACGTAGAAGCTCTGGCCACCACGGTAGTGCTCGCGCAGGATCGCCTCGCGGATCACCACCGGATCGTAGGGCAGCACGAAGGTCCGCACCGCCAGCCTATCGACGGGAGGTGTGGCGATCAGCGACAGCTCGCGCACGCCGGCCAGCGCCATCTGCAGCGTGCGCGGGATCGGCGTGGCGGTCAGCGTCAGCACGTGCACGTCGGTACGCAGCTCCTTCAGCCGCTCCTTCTGCTTGACGCCGAAGTGCTGCTCCTCGTCGACGATGACCATACCCAGGCGCTTGAACTCCAGCCCCTTGGCCAGCAGCGTGTGGGTGCCGATGACGACGTCCACCGTGCCCTCGGCAAGCTCCTGCTTGACCTTGGCCTGCTCCCTGGATGTGACCATGCGCGAGAGCTGCTGGATGCGTACCGGCAGCCCGGCGAAGCGGGTGGTGAAGGTCTTGAAGTGCTGGCGCGCCAGCAGCGTGGTCGGCACCACCACCGCCACCTGCTGCCCGCTCATGGCGACCAGGAAGGCCGCGCGCAACGCCACCTCGGTCTTTCCGAAGCCGACGTCGCCGCACACCAGCCGGTCCATGGGCTTGCCCGAGCCGAGGTCGGTGAACACGTCCTCGATGGCCTTGAGCTGGTCGTCCGTCTCCGGATAGGGGAACCGCGTCGCGAACTCCTGGTACAACCCTTCCGGCGGGGCCAGCGGATCAGCGCGCTTCAGCTCGCGCTCGGCGGCAATCTTGAGGAGCGCATCGGCCATGTCCTTCAGGCGCTTCTTGACGCGCGCCTTGCGCCCCTGCCAGCCAACCCCGCCCAGCTTGTCGAGCTGGACGCCCGCATCCTCGCTGCCGTAGCGCGACAGCACCTCGATGTTCTCGACGGGCACGAACAGCTTGTCGTCGCCCTGGTAGACGATCCGTAGGCAGTCGTGCGGCGCGCCCGAAACCTCCAGCGTCGCCAGCCCGTCGTAGCGCCCGATGCCGTGGTCGTTGTGCACCACCAGGTCGCCGGCGTTGAGCGCCGAGTATTCGGCGATGAAGTTGGCGGACTTCCGCTTCTTCTTGGCCGGTCGCACCATGCGGTCGCCCAGGATGTCCTGCTCGGTGATCACCGCCATGTCGGGCGACGAGAAGCCGTGCTCGATGCCCAGCACCACCATGGCCGTCACGTGCTTGTCGAAGCGCCGCACGTCCTCGATGGTCTCCGCCGGTTCCAGCCCCTGGATGCCGTGGTCGGCCAGCACGCTCATCAGCCGGTCGCGCGAGCCTGCGGAATAGCCGGCCACCAGCACCTTGCGCCCGTCGGCGCGCAGGTCGCGAATGCGCTCCTTCACCGCGTCGAAGACGTTGACGTCCGGCCGCGCCCGCTCCTCGGCGAAGTCGTGTCCCTTGCGCCCACCGGCGTCCACCGTACCCTTGATGCCCGGCGGCGTGGCGAAGGGCTGGAACTGCACCACCGCCGTCCGCCCCAGCATGGCGTCCCAGCCGGCCTTGTCGAGGAACAGCATGCCCGTGGGGATCGGCTTGTAGACGGGTTGGCCCGCCTTCCTGTCCACCGACATCATGGTGGCGCGGGCTTGGTAGAAGTCCTCCACCTGCGTCAGCCGCGCGTCGCGCGCCTCCTCCGCCTGGTGGTCGAGACTGATGAAGGCCCTGGGCATGTAGTCGGAAAGGCTGTCCATGCCGTCATGGAACAGCGGCAGCCAGTGCTCCATGCCCGCGTGCTTGCGCCCGGCCGAGATCGCCTCGTACAGCGGGTCGTCGCCGGCGGCGACGCCGAACAGTTCCCGATAGCCCGAGCGGAACCGTGCGATGCCCGCCTCGTCCAGGAACACCTCCGACACCGGCTTCAGCGTCACGCCGTCACGCTTCTCGGTGGTGCGCTGGGTCATCGGATCGAAGGCGCGCACCCCCTCCAGCTCGTCGCCGAACAGGTCGAGGCGCAGCGGTTCCTCGGTTCCCGGCGGGAACAGGTCGACGATGCCGCCGCGGATGGCGAACTCGCCCGGCTCGCGTACCGTCTGCGCGCGGGTATAGCCGTTCTGGGCCAAGTACTTCTGGAGCTTTTCCAGGTCGATGCGGTCGCGCAGCTTCGCCGTGAAGGTCGCGTTGCGGAACGCCGCGCGCGGCGGCACCTTCTGCACCAGCCCGTTGACCGAGGTCAGCACCACCAGCGGCGCGGACTGGTCGTTGCGGTCCAGCAGCCGGGTCAGCGTGTCGATGCGCTTGGCCACGATCTCGCCGTTGGGCGAGACGCGGTCGTAGGGCAGGCAGTCCCACGCCGGGAAATGCAACACGTCCAGCTCGGGCGCGAAGAAGGCCAGCGCCTCGGCCAGCCGCGCGGTGCGCGCGTCGTCGAGGGCCACGTGCAGCACGCCGGCCCCGCCGGCGCGCCGGGCCAGTTCGACCAGGATACGAGCGTCGTGCCCTTCCGGAGCACCGCCGACCAGCAGGCGGGCGGCCCGGCCGGGCTGCAAATCGAACTTCAGCAAGGGCGGACCTAATATCGACCTGAGGGCGTCAGGACCCCTGTCGGGGCGTGAAGCGGAACTGGACCAACAGGCGCATGACGTCGTTGTCATGCTCCGTCGGCACCGGCTCGCGGCCGGTCATCCAGTTATAAAGATCGGGGTCCGACAATTCCAGGAGCGCCTCGAACCGGTCGAGCTGGTCATGGTCGAAGTCGGGCGTGTGGGTGTCGGCGAAGGAGCCCATGAGCAGGTCCATCTCCCGCGTGCCGCGGTGCCAGGACCGGAACCGCAACCTCTTGCGCCGGACATCAAGGGATTCGGAGGGGGATTCGATCGTCATGGGGGTGAGAGGTAGCCCAACGGCCGCCCGCCTACAAGGGCTCCTGCCTCAGCCCGGTGTCCCATTGCCAGGCTGCTCCCAGGACGGACTTTCCAGACGCAGCCCGTGCTGCCCGCGGTAGGCCGCCACCGGCGGGGACTGCCAGCCCTCCAGCAGGGCGGCGTCCAGCTTGTGGATCTCGACGCCGAGCGGCCTGCACACCTCCAACGGGTCGCGGGCATCGGGTCCCCACAGCGGCACGCTGAGGTCGCCGCCAGGGCACGTCGACAGCGCGCAGAGCAGGTCAATCTCTGCGAAGAACTCCAGGAAGTCGCCTTTCTTGGCGGGGCACGCCTTCATGAAGTACTTGTCCTCGGCGTTCAGGCCGGTCACCTGGAACACGTTCAGCACGTCGTGAATGTCGAATTCCGTCAGCCCATAGGGCGCCACCGCCCGCACCAGGTTGGAATGGCAGTGGAAATGGAAATCCTCCCCCGTCAGCAGCCGGTTTACGTAGGGATCGCAGCGCGTGCCGAGCAGATCGTGGACGCGCCCGCCATGCCCGTCCACGCCATAGTCGGCAAGGCTGTCATTGGTGATGGTCACCAGCGGCCGCAGGAACGGCAGGTTCGACCACAGCCGGTCGAAGGTGCTGACATGCGCCCGCTGCAACTGCCGGGTCCGCGACGCCCACAGGCGTTCGCGCGGGTTGTGGCGGTTCCATAGGTTGAGGTCGCCGACCTGCGGCCCCTCGATGGTCACGATGCGGAACACATGGCCTGCCGGGACGGTCCAGGCCCGGCCGGAACGGATGGGCACGACGAAGGACTCCACCACTTCCCGTGATCCGGCGCTTTCGGCGATGCGGCGGTAGAAATCGCGGTCGACATCCAGGGCGGACCCTTTGGTGGCCTGATAGGCGGCTGGGTAACTGGGCATGGGCATTCTCCTCTGCGGTAAGGCAGGCAGCCTAAGACCGGGCCTTTTCCCTGTGCGGTCAGTCCTGCCGCCGGAACTGCAACGTGCCTGAATCGACCGGAAGCTCGAGATAGAGGTCGCCATCCCGCAGGAAATAGCTCGTAACCCGGCCGACCTCCTTAACAAACCGGTCCGAAAGCGATCCCGGCGGGCACGCCGCCCGCGTGAACGCGAGGGGCCCGAGCGCGATCCGGCGATCGGCATCGACCGTATACGCCCCAGCCCCTCGATTGCAGTCGGCCCTGAGCGAGGCGCGGTCGCCGACAAACTGAAGCGTGTAGCGCTCCGGGGCATCTACGCTCACTATCTCGACGGGTGTGGTGAAGCTGACCCACTCCCAGGTCACGCCGAGCACCTCGGCCGGCAATTCGGCGGCCGCGGTTGGCGCAATCCATCCGATACAGATGAAGGCCGGCATCATCGCAACCGCCAATCCGTTTCGTCGCTCTTTTCGATCCTTGGGCATTTCCGCGCTCCCCTGCCCCATCCTGCTTCTCTCCCACCGGCGACGATAGCAACGTGTTTGGCGCTACATGGGTGCCCATCATTGCCGGGCAACAGGCTCTCGGACGGACAACACTTCACTGCCGGTGGGCTGGCCTTGGTGATTGGTTGACGATGTGCAGCGGTTGCAGGTCGTGGCTGTTAACAGGATACGGGATCTCGCCATCCTGTATTTCCGAGGAGACGTGCCATGACGATGCTGAAAGTGGTCGAGGTTCTTTCCGAATCACCCAATAGTTGGGAGGATGCAGCACAAAACGCCGTCAAGCAGGCTACAGAAAGCTTACGGGGAGTTGCATCGGTATACATCAAAGAATTCGAAGCCAAGGTTGAGAACGATCGCATTACCAGCTACCGCATCAACGCCAAGATCACCTTTGCTCTGGAGGGAAGGCAGTAGCTTTACTCCAGTTACGATACCACAACATCTGTGCTATCATGCCGTTTTTTGTGATTCCGGAGAGCAGCCGAGAGCGTTGCTCTCCGGCTTTGTTCAGCCGGTGCCGAGGACACACCGCGCCGTCTCGGAAACAAACCTCGGGCCGAGGCTTTTGACGATCGGCGCCCATCGGAGCCGATTCAGAGTGCGCCGAGCATGATGGTGAGCGCGAGCAGGCTGAGTCCCGAGCGCACGGCGTGCAGATGCCCCCAGCGCGTCAGCAAGGTGCGGGCGACCTCGCCCGAGGTGTCCAGGGCATCATCCTCCAGCCTCTTGTTGGTCGGCATGATGACGACCAGCGTGAAGGGCACGACGGTTCCCAGCAGCAGGCCCGCGACAAGCCACATGGGACTTGCCCCGGCGAACCCTGCCACGCCGGCTGCCGATGCACCGATCACTGCCAGGGATGCCTGCATCACCGTCGCCCGCTTGTAACTGGGCCGCCACTGGGCCACGGCCCATGCTGTGGGACACAGCATCCGCGCAGGATGCTCAACGAACGTGATGTAAAGCGCAGCCCCCGTGAACAAGGCCGTAGCCAGGAGCGCCAATTTCGCTGCCATCGCCGTTCCCCTCCACGCTCCAAGGACAAGCAGACTGGCTGATCCCCGCACGCCGGGGCGAGACACCACCATAGCCGGCCGGGTTAACTGTGTCTCACCAAGCCTCAGGAGGTGCCCGATGAGCCAGGAACGTCCGGAAGTTCTCAGCCGCAGCGTCCAGGAGACGGACCTGTGGCTGAAGGAGTTGCGGGAGGATCTGCACCTGGAGAATCCGAAGCAGGCCTACGGGGCTCTGCGGGCGGTGCTCCACGCCCTCCGGGACCGGCTGACCGTGGACGAGGCGGTCCACCTGTCGGCCCAGATGCCGCTCATGCTTGTGGGGGTGTTGTTCGACGGCTGGCGGCCCGCCGCCACGCCCACGAACATCCGCACGCGCGAGAAGTTCATCGCGTGCGTCAAGGAGCACGCCCATGGCCATTCCGAGTTCGACCCGGCGGCCGCGACCCTTGGCGTGTTCCGTCTGCTGGAGCGGAAGATCGAACCGGGGCAAATCCGAAAGATCCTGGCCCAGTTGCCGGAAGATCTGCGGGCCTTCTGGCAGGAGAACCGGGACACGAACACAGGGCGAGCCGCCTAGCCCAATCCGCCCCAAGGCACAGTGGCCCTGGGGCGGATTGCTTCAGGCCGCCCGGAAGGATCGGCAGGCCGGAGTGCTAACAAGTGAGGGATAGAGCTCCGGATTGTTGATGTGTCGTGCAGGCGTGGCGGCGGATCTCCGGTTTTCAACAGGGCTGAGGCCCGCCCCTCGACAAGCGGGGTGCTCCGCGCCACGTGAGACATGATGGACCAGGCGCGGAGGTGCCGCGATGCCGACAACCGCACAGGATTTTTGGCCGATCAGGACCGACAAGTGGTTCGCACCTGTCCTGCCCGTCGAAGCCAAGCGCCATGACCAGTTCGTGCGGCTCGGAAGCCTCACCGAACGTTACCTCCGCCGACATGGAGCCGACGGCATCGCATGCGTGATCGACCCGTTCAGGGGCGACCTCTTCGCGCACGCCCTGGAGCGCGGACTGACCCTGCCGTACGGCCAACGGCTGCCCGCCTGTCCGCGACTGGCCGCCCGTTGGCAGTCGTGGAGCGCCGAATACGCAACGATTCTGGCCCGGCATCCGCACATCGCCCTGCGCGAGGTGCTGTCGGAGATCTCGGAGTGCTACGACGCGAGCAGTTGGCCTTACACGCACGAGGACGATCTGCGCGCTTGGGCCGACAGCGGTGACTACGAGCACCCACCGCCGCCCGGCCACTGGGGAGCCTTTCACACCACACCCCGCCGTTTGTTCGACAAAATGGTCGCCCTGCGACGGGAAGCACGCGGATGGTGGCGCTACGATCCGGAACTTGAAGCGCCCGTCTGGTGCCCCGATCACGCGTGAGCGGCGGACGCCAGGGTATCCCACCTCCTCCTATGCTTCATTGCCAGGGTGCCGTTCCGGCGCTCATGCTTTTCCGTCTTCCGAACTCGGTGGAGGATTGTGATGGCACACAGCAGGCGCGATACGGCCACCTGCGGCATAGCCATGGTGGCGGCCCTGGCGGTCTCGGGGGCGAACGGCGAGACAGGGGCCACCTCGTCCGTCTCGGTCAGTTCGACCGTCACCCAGACGACGGGTGGTGGCTCCTCGGTATCGGTCAGTTCGGTCAATGTCGGTGGCTCGGCACAGGGAGTGGACATCCGCGTCGTCAACGGCACCGTATGGATCAACGGCGAGAAGGTCCCGGAAGACGCCACCCACTGGCGCACTCGGAACGGCGTTGCTCTCCGGATCCGCCGCGAGGGCGGACAGGTTCACGTCACCACGGAGTAACGGGGCTCTGACGAGGGCGTGATGCCCCGGAAGGAGCGCATGGACGATACGAAGCCGGTGGCAACGGCACCGGAGTACGGCGTCGAGCCGGGCCTGCGCTTTGCGTGCCGGCTTGATGGGAACGGAGGCAGCACGAACCTCGACTGGAGCGGGGTCACCCGCTGGCAGGGCGGTGACGGTGTCTTGTGGATCCACCTGGAGCGCGAAGACCCTGCCACGGCGCAGTGGCTGAGATGTTCTGCTGGGATCGATCCAGTGATCGCCGACGCGTTGCTTGCCGAGGAGTCGCGCCCGCGCGTCGAAGGCATCGAGGATGGCCTGCTGATCGTGCTGCGCGGCATCTGTGTCGTGATCCCCGGACATGAAACAGAGATCTCCCACGAGAACAACCTCGTGCCGCTGCATCTCTGGGCCGAGGGCGACCGGATCATCTCGGTACGCGACAAGAACCTCTTCCTGACCGCCTTGCGTGACATCCGCCAGTCCTTGGAGCGTGGCAAGGGCCCCCGCCAGTCGGGTGAACTGCTCGTGCAGATCGCCGATAAGGTTGTCAGGGATCTGGAACCGCTGCTCGACGACATGGATGAAGAGGTCGACCGGCTGGAGGAGAAGCTCTTCGATGCCAATGACCGCGAGGTCCGGCAGCATCTCATACGGTCGGCGGATGATCACTTCCAGTGCCCGCCGACCGTCAAACCCGGCAGATCAATGCCAAAGGCATTGATCGAGAGGGTGATACGGACGAAGCCTTCAGGCGCCGTCCGTATCAGCCGTCTGCGCCGGCGTGCGGTGCACCTGCGCCGTTACCTGGCACCGCAACGCGAGGCCCTCAACCGCCTCGATCATGAGGACCCGGACTGGCTGACCGAGCGCGACAAGGTGCGCTTGCGGGAAGTCACCGACAAGGTTGTCCGGTTCGTCGAATATCTCGATGCGATCCGGGACCGCGCCTCCATCCTGCACGATGATCTCAGCGCCCTCATTTCGGAGCGGATCGCCCGCAACTCCCATCGGCTGGCCGCGCTGGCAGCCTTGTTGCTGCCGCCAAGCCTGATCGCCGGCGTCTTCGGGATGAATGTCGGCGGGGTTCCCGGCAGCACTCTGCCCTGGGCTTTTGTAGGGGTCTGTGGATTTCTGGCCGTGCTTTCACTCGGCGTACTGTGGATTCTGTATCGGATTGGTTGGCTTTAAGCGCCGTTTCCAGAATCTTGAATTCGTTGCAGTCCCCCGCCAAGGATCCTTGTCCGGCATGCGGCTTCCCAGCGGGTAGCGAGGCCTCCATCCACCGGGCTGCCGCACATCAGTCCGCGGGTTCGTCCTCCATGGTGCGCAATTCCTGCTGCCGCGCCCTCGACTGGCCGACCACACGGTAGAGCCACATGCCGACGAACATCGCCGCGACGAAAGTGAAGGAGTCCCCGAGGCCGAAGGCGAGCGAGGCGACGGCTGGTCCGGGGCAGAACCCGACCAGCCCCCAGCCAACGCCAAACAGGGCTGCGCCGGTGACGAGACGCCCGTCGATGCCTTGACCGCCAGGCAGCGCGAATTGCTCATCCAACAGCGGCGCTGGCCGCCTCAGCGCCACTCGGAAGCCAAGCATGGCAACGGCTAGGGCTCCCGCCATCACCAGCGCCAAGCTCGGGTCCCAGCGCCCGGTGATGTCGAGAAAGCCGAGCACCTTGGCCGGGTTGACCATGCCGGACACAGCGAGCCCGAGCCCGAAGAGCATCCCCGCGAGCAGTGCAGCAGCCGACCGCAGCATGGTTCAGCCCCCAATGATGTGGCGAACCAGGAACACGGTGACGCCGCCGCAGATCATGAACACCAGGGTCGCAATGATTGAGCGCGGCGACAATCTGGCGATGCCGCAAACGCCGTGCCCACTGGTGCAGCCGCTGCCGAGCTGCGTGCCGAAGCCGACGAGCAGACCACCCAGCACCACAACCGGCAGCGAGGCGTCGATGCGAATCGCCGGTGATGCGACGAGCCCGTAAGCGCCCGCACCAACCACTAGACCAAGCAGGAACATCACCCGCCAGGCGACGTCGCCGGGACGGAGGCTGAGCAGTAGTCGGCCGGCAATGCCGCTGACCCCGGCAAGCCGACCATTGAGCAGCAGCAGCAGGGTTGCGGCGATGCCGATCAGGGCGCCGCCGAGCAGCGCCGCAACTGGGGTGAAGTTCTCGATAACCATCCTGCGCTTTCCTTCCCGCGGTGGTCTCTCCTTCCAGACCACGAGGGCCTTCACCGGATGACGCGCACGCCGATCCCGTGGAAGTCGCTCTTGTCATTGCCTTCCGCCGGCTGCACCACCTTGACGAGCTTGCGCTGCGCAATATCGACGACGGCGAAACCCGGCGTCTTGCCTTTGGCAACGTGCGGCGCCGTCACCGGATTGGGGCCGCGAAGCGTGATGAAGGCAAACCGCGAGTCCGGCGACATGGCGATGATGTCGGGCGTCGGCCCGATGTCGGTCAACTCGGCCCTGACCTCCAGCGTGCCGGGGTCGATGACGATGCCGTTGCTGGTGACCCGGTTCACCATCCACACTTCACGTCCGTCCGGTGTCACCCAGGTGCCGTGCGCATCGTGTCCACGGCTTTCACCCTGCCGAACCACCTTGTGCGTTGTGGTGTTAAGGGCATACCAGACACCGGTGTCGGCGCTGCCGCCGTTGACGAACATGTGCTTGCCGTCGGGCGTCAGCACCGTACCGCAGTTTACCTTCAGCTCGCTTGGCGGATAGGCCGCAACGAGGGTGAAGCTCTGCGTGTCCAGCACGACGAGGCCGCCATCCTTCAGAGCCGGCCCCAGGGTCACGTAGGCATAGCGGCCATCGGCCGTGTATTCGTGGCAAACCGCACCGACGTCACCGAACTTGTCCGAGGAGGCCTTGAACAGCGGGTCGTCGGCGATCACCAGGCTACGTGCGATCTTGAACGCCCCGTTTTGCAGGTCGGCGGTAATCTCCACGAGCTTCCCGTCATTCGGTACCTTGGGGTCGCCAATCAGGTCGGCGATAATCGTGCTGTCGTTCGGCATCACCACCGCCATGTGCGTGCCTGGCCCGGTCTTGAGCACGTCGACCACGGCGCGGTCCTTGGTGCGGATCATGGTGACGTCGCCCGAGGCGGTGCTGGCGACGGCCGCATAGGCGTGGTCCGACGTAAAGTCGATCATATGGGGCACCTTGACCCCGTGTGCGGTCATGTCGATGCGAGCGACTTCTTCGAGTTTCGAGTTGAAGATGTGAACGACATGGGTGCCCTGGTCGAGCGCCCAGATCTCGTAGTCCTCGGCGCTTCTCGCTACGCCAGGGTGCAGCAGGCCAAACGCCGCAATGCCAAAGGCGATCGCGCGGACGGCAATGCCATAGAAATACCTCTGGCTTGCGCGGGTGCAGTAAGAAGAGTGTGTCATCGCGCCCTCCTTCCATGGACGTCATCGTCCCTGATTTCCAGGAGGCGAAAAAGGAATTCTACCACCAGTTGGCCGGATGGACGATCGCGATGTGCATAATGGCCAATGAACGATAAGATTTTTTATGGATTATGACCGCCCATTTCGAAAGGCGTATCTGTTCATCCCATGCCGGCGAACTTCTTCTTCCGGTAGAAGGTGGCTCGGAGACACCATCCTCGGCAGATCTCCTCGACCGGTGTGCCGGCGTCTGTCTGCCGTAGCGCGGGGCTGCCCTGCTCCGCTGCGCACCGTTTTCGCATGACGCATTTCTCCTTTCAGGAGGGGAATGCTCCAGACGTCCGGATCAGGTAGGCGATTTAGGGCAATACTTAGCGCGTGAGAGGTCCATCGGCCCTCTTCCAAGCATCAAGTCCCCCTTGAATATGGCAAGCCATGGCAATCCCCACATCCTGCGCAGCCTGCACGGCCATTGCAGAGCGTTCACCGAAAGCACAGTAGAAAACTAGGTGCTTACCCGTTGACGTGGCGAGTTCATAGAGTAGCCCGCCTGGACGCATGTTGTCCTGGAGATCGGGATAGGGGGCATGGAGCGATCGGGGAATGGTGCCGTGCTTCTCGCGCTCGCGCGACTCACGCAAGTCGACCAACACCACGTCGGACCGACCGAGCAACCCGAGCGCCTCTTCTGCCGTTACAGCCCACCCCCGGCGTGCAACCTCCTCTTGGGGCAGTCCGACGCGCATGTTTGCCGGAACCGCCACGTCCATCATTTTCGGATTGGGAAGATGAAGGCTGTTCATCAGATCCACATATTCGTCAACAGAGCGCACCTGGAGCCGCGGGTTGAATGCCTTCTCTTCACCGATGGTGCTGACGGTATCCCCCTTGTAATCATGGGCGGGGTAGACCAGTGTTTCATCCGGCAGCTTTAACAGTTTGCCGAATATAGATTCATATTGCGCATGAGGATCGCCGTTTTGGAAATCGGTGCGCCCGGTGCCGCGGATGAGCAAGGTGTCACCTGTGAAGACCCGATCCGGTAGAAGGAAGCTGTAGGAATCGTCCGTATGGCCTGGGGTGTACAGGACATCCAATGAGATGCCTTCGATCTCGATCTTGTCCCCTTCGCTGACACGCATCGAGACGACATTCACGCCGCTTTGCTCCCCCATGACGGTGATGCAGTGGGTGCGATCGCGAAGAGCGCCGAGGCCGGTGATGTGATCAGCATGAACATGCGTGTCCACTGCCTTGATCAACTTTAGATTCAGTTCTTGAAGCAGTTGAATGTAGCGATCCACCTTCTCCAGGACAGGATCGATGATCAGTGCCTGTCCCCCGCGTCGACTCGCGAGGAGGTAGCTGTAAGTTCCCGACGTCTGATCGAACAACTGCCGAAAAATCATAGCTCCGCTCCGATGATTACGAAGCCCGTTTGGACCAAGGGACGTTCACCATCTGTTGCCCACCACGCAGAGTGATGCACTCCTGCGACATTGGTGAGCCGTGTCCAAACGGATTCTCACCCCCAGTTATGTCTGGTCGCACGCAGAGGTTCCTTCAAGACGGCGCTGCCAAGAGCAAACACACACACCGAGTGCACAGCGGAGGCGCCTCACGCTCCCCCCGCTCACAGCGCGCCGCGGACGTCCTCGACCATCTGTTCGAGCTGTGCAAGGTTACGCACCACCAGGGCGTTGCCGCGCTTTTCCAGCAGGCCGTCGCGGGTCAGGTCGCCCAGCACGCGGGCGACGGTCTCACGGGTGGTGCTGACCCGCGCGGCAATGTCGGAGTGGACGGGGATGGGCTGGATCACCGCCGTGTTGTCCGGCCGGCGGCAGATGCGGGCGAGGCGCAGCAGTTCGGCATGGACGCGGTTGTTGGCGCCCAGCGTGCTCAGCTCCATGATGCGGTCGGTGGCGCGCCGGGCGATGCCCGACAGACGGCGCATCACCGCCAGCGCCAGCTCCGGGTGGCCGGCGACCAAGTCCAGGAATGGGCGCGGGGCCAGGAAGGCGATCAGCGTGTCCTCGTCCAGCGCCACCACGGAAGCCGAGCGCGGGCCGCCGTCGATGGCCGCCATCTCGCCCACCATACCGCCCTCGGGAATGTCGTCGAAGCTGATCTCCCGGCCCCACGCGGAGTGGTTCACCACCCGCACCCGCCCCTGCGCCACAAAGCAGACGTCGCGCGTGTCGCCCTGCTGGCCGAGGATCTGCTCGCCCGCGTGGAAGCGCCGCCAGCGGCACAGGCGCGCCGTCGCCGCCCGCGCCGTGGCGTCCAGCGGCTTCAGGAAATCGATGCGGTCCAGGGTATGGGACACGGTCTCGCTCACGCCAGCCACGATAGCCCAGCCCACGCCGGTTCGCCAATCCTTGGGCGCGGGGAAAGCGCCGGCACTAACCGGACGTTAACCAACGACTCCGATAAGAGGTATGCAAAGCATTTCGGAGCCGACGATGAGAATCCCCCGCGCCGACCGCCTCGACACCCAGCACCTCCTGTCCGTGGTGGCGATCCCATTCGCCGCGGCGATCGCCATGGCGTCGGCCGTGGCGGCCACCGGGGGTGCGGTGGATCGCATAGCCGAGGCGGGCGGCATGGCGGGCTTCGTGCTGAGCTTCGTGAAGTTCTGCTATCTGGCGGTAGGCATGGCGCACCTCTCCGGCGCAATCGTGGAGAAGAGCAACGGCAGATTGGCCGTCGGCCTGTGGCTGGACGAGAGCGAAGGTGCGCAGCCCGTGCCGCACGACGCCGACCCGTTCTGGCACGCCTTCCCCAACCACGTCGACGGTGCCGCCATCGCCATCGGCGTCACCATGCTGTGCCTGCTGGCCGCCGACGTCTTGGGGTAAGGGCGGCCTCCTCCACCCGGATGCGGTGGAGAGTCAGGGGCACGTTGAGCAGGGTGAACAGCACCGCCAGCTCCGCCTGCCCGAAGGCGAGCGGCAACACGGCCAGTTCGCCGGCCACCACGAGATAGTTGGGGTGCCGCACCCAGCGGTAGGGTCCGCGCCGCACCAGCGGCGCTCCGGGCAGGGTGACGACCCGCGTCGTCCAGTACCGCCCCAGCGACGCGATCACCCACACCCGCCCGGCCTGCAACAGCACGAACAGCACCAGCAGCCACGGGTTCACCGCCGCGTCCGGCGGGGTCAGCGCGAACAGCGCGACCAACCAGCCCGCATGCAGCAGGACGAACAGCGGGTAATGCGCCGCCCCCTCCTCCCTGGCCCCCTCGGCCAGCAGGCGGCGGGTGTTGCGGCGGGCGACAGCCAGCTCGACCAGGCGCTGCACCGCCACCAGCAGCACGATCACCTGCGGCCAGCCCATGCCCCTAGACCTCCAGCAGCATCAGCCCGGCGGTGAAACCGGGGCCGAGCGCGGTCATGAGCTGAAGACCCGTCGCGCCAGCGTCCAGGCGCCGTTTCAGCACGAACAGGACGCTGACCGCCGACATGTTGCCGCAGTCGCGCAGCACTGCCCAGGCATCGCTCAGCCCGTCGCTGACCGGGGCCATGACCTCCTCGATGGCGAGCAGCACCTTGGTGCCGCCGGGATGGCAGACGAGGCCGCCGAGATCGCCCAGGGACAGCCCCTCGCGGGCAAGGAACGCGTCGGTCACGCCACGGAAGCGGGTGCGGATGATCTCCGGGATGTCCTGGCTGAAGATGACGCCGAGGCCGTCGTCCTCGACCCGCCAGCCCATGACCCCGCGGGTGCCGGGCCAAGTGTGCTCGCCGCTGGCCAGCAGGCGGGGACCTTCGACGTCGTCCAGACGGACCACGGCCGCCGCGGCGCCGTCGGCGAACAGGGCGCTCGCCACCACGTTGGTGGGCGTCGCCTCGCCGGCGCGGCAGGCCAGCGTGCAAAGCTCGACCACCAGGAACAGCACGGTCCGCCCCGGCATGGCCTTGGCCGCCATGGACGCCCGCGCCAGCCCCAGCGTGCCGCCGGCGCAGCCCAGTCCGAACACCGGCAGCCGCACCGTCTCCGGCCGGAAGCCCATGCGCTCAAGCAGCAGCGCCTCCAGGCTGGGGGTGGAGATGCCGGTGGTGCAGGCGCAGACGACGGCGTCCACGTCCTGCGGCCGCAGCCCGGCGGCGTCCAGCGCCTTGCCTGCGGCCTGCTCGAGCAGGGCCAGTCCCTGCTCCTGGAAGGCCGCCATGCGCTCGGGCCAGCCGCGGGGCTCCAGATACCAGTCCAGCGGCATGCAGGCGTGCCGGGTCTCGATACCGGTGTTGGGAAAGACGGAGGCGAGCCGCTCAAAATCGCGCATGCGCGGCCCGAACACGGCGCGCGCGGCGGCCAGGGTGTCCGCTTGGGACAGCCGGTGGGGCGGCAATGCCGTGGCCACCGACAGCAATGTCGGGTTCGCGCTCATGAGCGGAAAACATTGTGTCACACGATCTCCGCGGCCACTCCTCCGCTAGGTCTAGACCGTCGCAGTATCCTGTATCACTATGGCGCATCGCGATTTTTCCGGGGACGCGCGTGGACAGCAGCGAGCAGCAGGACGAACCGCCCCTCCTCCAGCAGCCCCCCTTGCCGCGGCCGAAGCGCGAGGGCATCGGGCTGATGGGACGGCTGCGCGCCTATTTCCTGGCCGGCGTCCTGGTGACGGCGCCCATCGCCATCACGGTCTATATCGCCTCCTGGTTCATCGATCTGATCGACAGCCGGGTCCGGCCGCTGATCCCGGCCGCCTACAATCCCGAGAAGTACCTCGCCTTCTCCGTCCCGGGCATCGGGGTGGCGGTGATGATCGTGGCGCTGACGCTGATCGGCGCCTTCGCCGCCGGCTATGTCGGGCGGCTGGTGCTGCGCATCGGCGAGGGGCTGGTGGCGCGCACCCCGGTGGTGCGCAGCGTCTACGGTGCGGTGAAGCAGATCTTCGAAACGGTGCTCGCCGACAAGTCCAAGGCGTTCCGCGAGGTCGTGCTGGTGGAATACCCACGCAAGGGCGTGTGGTCGCTGGGCTTCATCACCGGCAGCGCGCACCCGGAGGTGCAGCGCGTGTCCGCCGACGCGCTGGTCAGCGTCTTCATCCCCTGCGCGCCGCCGACCGCCGGCTATCTGCTGTTCGTACCGCGGCGCGAGGTGACGGTGCTGGACCTCACCATCGAGGAGGGGCTGAAGATGGTGCTGTCCGCCGGCATCGTGGCGCCGCCGGCCAAGCCGATGGAAGAGCCGGAGCGCATCCCGGCCTGAGGCCCTACTGCTCCATCAGCCGTGATGTGATGGGATCTCGTAGGTTGGGTTGAGTTTCCCACCGGCTGCGCCGCCCCGCAGCGGATGAAAAGCGTGCTCGTGCTGGGCCCCCACCCTACCCCTCCCCCATCTTCGACGGGGGAGGGAACTCCGCCGCCATCCCCTCCCCCGCGCAGTGGGGGAGGGTTAGGGTGG
>Ga0196970_1000835_pt1 | contig 28133 bp, 19 predicted proteins | sample S1v_513CmetaG_FD_148672 | JGI IMG/M metagenome (GOLD analysis project Ga0196970, IMG submission 148672) | Soil microbial communities from Anza Borrego desert, Southern California, United States - S1+v_5-13C | ecosystem: Environmental > Terrestrial > Soil > Desert | place: USA: California... | reverse complement strand
ACGTAACAGTCTCTCTCCACATCCGTTCAATTTTAGGAAGGAGGATCATGAGCAAGCGGCCATACATCATCTGTCACATGGCTTCGTCAATCGACGGCAAGATCGACGGCGCGGCACTACGCAGCGTCATGCGCGCTGGAGAATACGAGGCGTTGCACTCCAAACTTGGAGGCAACGGCTGGCTTTGTGGTCGCACCACGATGGAACAACACTTCGCAGAGAGTGAGCCGTTCAAGTCGAAGACCAATACACCTGCCGGACCGCAACCCGCGTACGTGGCAAAACGCGCCGAGTCCTACGCCATCGCGGTGGACACGTTTGGCAAGCTCCGATGGGCGAGCAACGATGTTGGAGGCGATCACCTCGTCTGCATTTTGAGCGAGCGCGTTCCCACAGATTACCTCGCCTTCCTGCGCGAGCAGGAGATCTCATACGTTGTGGCGGGACAGAACTCAGTTGACCTCAATAGGGCAATGGAACTGCTATCTGAGCATTTCGGCATTCGGACGCTGCTTCTGGAAGGCGGAGGCCATATCAACGGCGGTTTCCTTCAGGCAGGACTCGTCGACGAGGTGAGTCTGTTGCTGCTCCCAGGGATAGACGGCCGTCACGACATCGCGGGCGTTTTCGACGGCATCGTGGCGGAGGACCGTACAGCCGTCCCACTCAAGATCAAGTCCGTCGAGCGCCGCGAAGGCGACGCTCTGTGGATCCGCTACGAAGTGCGTCGCGCGTGATGCTGTTTGGGTGATCGGAGGGGCAGAGCTTGTGGGCGAACTCTACCGCCGTAAGACAGTGAAGACATTCACCGTGGGGCCGCTGTAATTCTGTTCAGAACCGTCCCTGGCCACCATGTTTTCAGTCATTCCCTATCACAATCACGTTGCATTTCGCTGCCATGCGAATTTCCGCGAATCCAGAGTTGGCCGCGTTCGCTTCAGCCATTAACTCTACGTGGGAGAACTGAGTGTAAATACTGTTGCTCTTGATCGTACTTTGCGGTTCGCTGGCGTGCTCGCCTCACCCACGTTTGAGGTATCTTCTTCGGTGCGCGGTCAGCAAATGCCAGGGTCGCGGCATTCGCACCTACCCGGGAGGTCCAGCCTCGTGGAGCGACCTAATTATTAGGCTAGGTAGTTTGTCGTTGAATGATGCCTGGAGTGCCAAGCATGAGCGTGAAAATTCCAGCGCTGCTCGCATGTTGTGCGGTGCTACTGGCCGGATGTTCCCGACAGCAGAATGCAATCACCGGAAGCAATATCGAGCACGAGAGCACGTACCTGGTGTACGTCACCAACGAGGCCTCGGGCGACATGAGCGTTATCGATCCGCTCAGTCGGACAGTGGTTGCGACCATATCATTGGGGAAGCGTCCGCGGGGCATTCACGCCTCTTCTGATCGGAAGACTATCTACGTAGCGCTAAGCGGCACCCCACCTGCGCCGCCAGGAGTGGATGAGCGCACCCTCCCTCCCCCAGATCGCAGCGCGGACGGAATCGGAGTGATTGACGTCGCACAGCGTAAAAAGTTACAGATCATACCCGTTGGCACTGATCCTGAGGACTTCGACCTCAGCCCCGATGGAAAGACGTTGTATGTGTCGAATGAGGACGCGGGCGAGGCAACTATCGTTGACCTCACGGCGGGGCAGCAGCGCAGGACGGTGAAGGTAGGAGAAGAGCCGGAAGGCGTAAGGGTTCGGCCGGACGGACGCGTTGTGTACGTCACCTCTGAGGGAGACGGAACTATAGCCGTGATAGATGCTGCGAAAGCGCGCGCCGTGAAGACGATCAAGGTTGGCCGAAGGCCGCGCGCGATCGCCTTCCTGCCCGACGGCTCGCGCGCCTACATCACGGCAGAAAATGAAGCCGCGGTTACGGTTGTTGATGCGGTGCGCCACGAGCCGCTCGCGACGATTATCCTGGGCAAGCAGGGCTTCATCAAGCCGATGGGCGTGGTTGTATCACACGACGGCAGCACGGCCTACGTGACCGCCGGACGAGGGCGGAAGGTCTTCGCGATCAGCACCGCGGACAACCATGTTATTGGCTCAGCCGACGTGGCGGTGCGTCCCTGGGGAGTGGCGCTGTCTCCGGACGGCAAGCTCCTGTTCACCGCAAATGGACCGTCGAACGATGTAGCGATCATTGATACTGAAAAGATGATGGTGCTCGGCACTGTCACAGTCGGCCGTAGCCCGTGGGGCGTGCTCGTGCTGCCGCGCTGATCGCGCTACTCCAACGTATAAAGATAAGCAGCAATGTCGCGGGCGTTCGTCAGTGACGCCCACGTTGTCAACGAACCTCGTATTATCACGCGTTACGAACAACTCTCAATCGCGAGCGCCATACCGAGCCCCCCACTCACGCACAGCGTCGCCAGGCCGAGGCGTGCTTTTCGTTTCAACATTTCCGAAAGCAGCGTGACCGTAATGCGCGTTCCGGTGCAGCCAGTGGGATGTCCGAGTGAAATAGCGCCTCCGTTGACGTTCAGTTTGTCACGATCGAAATGCAACTCACGGTCGCAGGCCAACACTTGGGCCGCGAAGGCTTCATTGAGTTCAATCAGATCGAAATGGTCGAGCGTGAGTCCGAGTTTCTTTTCCAGTTTGCGGACGGCCGGCACCGGCCCAATCCCCATGTCTTTGGGGTCCACTCCTGCGGAAGTCGCGTCAAGAATTCGCGCCAACGGTTTCACATTGTTTTCTTCGACAAATTTTTTGCTCGCCAAAACCATCGCCGCGGCGCCATCGGTTATACCAGAGGAGTTTCCGGCCGTGATAGTACCGTTATTCGAGAATACTGGAGGGAGTTTGGCCATCTTCTCCAGGCTCGCGCCCGGATAAAGGTGTTCGTCTTTCGAAAAGGTGGTCGTACCCTTCTTGCTCTCTGTCGTTACCGGAACGATCTCGTCATCAAAGCGTCCACTGCTTTGTGCCGCTGCAGCACGTTGCTGCGATACGAGTGCAAAGCAGTCCTGTTCTTCCCGTGTGATCTTATATGTTTCAGCGAGATGCTCTGCCGTCGCGCCCATCAACATGTTCGCCAGCGGACAATGATATCCGTCTTGATACATTGCATCGATCAGTTCGTTACTGCCTAGCCGATATCCCCAGCGCGCGCCAGGAAGTAAATACGGAATCCGGGACATCGCTTCGGTTCCACCGGCCAAGGCGCAATCCATGTTGCCGCTCGCAATTTCAAGAAATGAGAGAGCAATGGCCTTCATGCCTGACGCGCACGCCTTGTTCACGGTGTAAGCAGGTACTATCTCGGGAATGCCCGTGCGAACAGAAATCTGCCGCGCCGGATTTGGGCCGCTCCCTGCCTGCCGTGCGCTGCCGAAAATTGTCTCTTCGATGTGGTCCGGCTGGACTCCAGCCCGTTCCAGCGCAGCTTTTGCGGCGACTACGCCCAAATCCGCGGAAGAGAATGAGCGAAGCGAGCCTCCGAACTTCCCGATAGGCGTACGTACAGCAGAAAGGATGTATACGTTGTTCATGCAAGCCTCCCGGCTGCTTGATTCGTGTCTTATCAAACCGAGAAAGTCCCCGCTTTTCCTAGATGCCTGTTCTGCACGATGGACACGCGGGGTAACGCACTTTCGCTGGTCACGAATCTCTCGTAATTGGCCATGTAGTGAGCGCAGCCATGTGGTCGCGTGCGCCAGTTCCGTCATCTCACGGTGAGGTCAGAAAGATACTATCCATGTCCTGTGCTTCGCTTTTCCAGGATGCCAGGAGGACTGACGGCAAAATGCTCTGGCTAAGCTGGAGCAATAAGGGGAAGCACAACCAATGTAGTTGGAATAGCAGAAACTCCGTCTAGCTCTCTTGAGCACACCCTATGTTTCTAAGCCTTATTCGTTACATCCAATAGCTAACGTCATGAGTAACCTTCTTCCCTACCAAGCATCCGATGCAGCGCAGCGCTTAGAACTGGAACACGGATGGGAGTTCCTCCCCGACGTTTCGGGGCGCCTACTTTTCAGCGATCTGAGTTCCCAGGCAGACTGGCGGCCAGCACGAGTAGGTCTTTCCTGGAACGTACAGTTCGAAGATCTGCGCGATTTTATGGGAGCTGCCTGGTACCGCACCAACATTGACGTGCCCAGGTTCAGCGACACGCGCCACGTACTCCTAAAGTTCGGCGCGGTTGATTATTTTTGCGAAGTGTTCATTAACGGTATCTCGGTTGGTACGCATGAAGGCGGCTACACCCCTTTCAGCTTCGACATAGGCCGGGCTCTTAGTCCAGGCACTAACGAGGTTGCCGTGCGGGTCATCGACCCGCCGATGAACGAATCCGAGAACCGCGCGCTCTTTCCCGAGATGATGTACAACGAGATCCCCCACGGGAAGCAGAACTGGTACGTACAGAACTCTGGAATCTGGCAGGGCGTCCGTCTCGAGTTCTGCCCAAGCATTTACGTGGAGCGTGTTGACATCACGCCGATGAGCGGCGGTCGCTTCCAGGCCGATGTGCGCCTCTCCGGCATTGGTATGACGGCCGACAACGGCGAGGCAGCCGCTAATACCAAAATGACAACGGCCATATTCGATGCAAGCGGACGTAAGGTCTTCGAGCAGACCCGACAGCTTAACGAAGAGCACGTCTGCCGGGTCGAGGGGGTGGTTCACAATCCGCGCCTCTGGGAACCGGATAGCCCGGCGCTTTACGTGATGGACGTGACCCTGAGCGGGGCCGTACAGTATCGCCGCAAGGTACGATTCGGCTTCCGTCAGTTTGAGGCTCGTGAAGGAAAGCTCTACCTGAATGGCAGGCCGTTCTACATGATCGCCGCCCTCGACCAGGACTTCTATCCCGAGACCATTCACACACCGGCTTCCGAAGAGTTCGTGCGCGACATGATGCTGCGGGCCAAGCGTCTCGGGATCAATGTCCTGCGCTGTCATTTGAAAGTGGCGCATCCGGTGTATCTCGACGTAGCGGACGAGTTGGGAATGCTGGTTTGGGCCGAAATGCCGTCGTGGAGCGATTGCTGGTTTCCATGTGACCACTTCTCAATGCGAGCGGCGCTGCGGGGCCAACAAATGTTTGCCGAGGTCATGGCGCGAGACTGGAATCATCCCTGCATCGTGGTACGCACGATCATGAACGAATCCTGGGGAATCAACCTGCAGCAGGAAGATCAGCGAAAGTGGCTGCTCACCACTTTCGACCGTGTTAAGGCTCAGGTCGCACCGTTGGGAAGGCTGGTTGTGGACAACAGTGCGTGCGAGGGGAATTTCCACATCAAGACAGACATCGAAGATTTTCACCAGTACTACTCGATGCCAGATCAGTCGGAGCTTTGGGACCGCTGGTTGGCAGAGTTCGCGTCCCGGCCCAACTGGACGTTCAGCCCGTTCGGGGACGCCGAGCGCACCTTCAAAGAGCCGCTGATCGTCTCAGAGTTCGGCAACTGGGGGTTGCCGAAGCTTCCACTGGCGGAGGAGTTGCCATGGTGGTTTCACTACAGTTTCGGCGGGCGCGAGGTCACGAATCCGTCAGGGGTATTTGAGCGTTTCCAGGAATACAGGCTGGACAGAGTATTCCGTGATTACAACGATTTCGCGGAAGAAAGTCAGTGGCACCAGTTCATCTCTCTGAAGTACGAGATTGAAACGATGCGCGCGCACGAATCCATTCAGGGCTACGTAGTTACAGCTATGACGGACGTGCACTGGGAGGTCAATGGCCTGCTCGACATGTGGCGGAACCCAAAGGTTTTCGCGGACGAACTTTCGCGCATACAGCAGCCGGACCTCGTATTCGCGATTCCTGAACGGTGGTCGTACTTTGCAGGCGAGCCGATCCGCGCCCGCGTGATGCTGTCGCACTACTCGAATCGCGACCTGAGCGGAGCGCGCCTGCGCTGGTCCACCGAGTCAGGCGCAAGCGGACACCTGTCTCTGCCTGCAAACGTCGAGCCCGGAACCTTGGTTGATCTAGGTACGATCGAATTCACATCGTCAGACGGCATTGGTCCCATGATCGAGCGGGTCTACCTCGAACTGCGGTTCCGGAACGGAGCACGTGCGGCCGAGAACTCGATTGATGTCTTCGTGCTTCCCAGACAAACGTCGAACGGGATTCGCGTGCGAGTACACGATCCTTTCGGACGGGCAGGAGATCTCGAGCGGTCCTTAGAACAGGCGGGCTACGGGAGTGGCGATGGCGCAGGCGTTGTGCTCGTGGCAACCGCCTTTGACGAGAGCGTTGCACGTCACCTTGCGGGCGGAGGCGAGGTCGTGCTCCTGGTTGACTCGGAAGATGCGTTGCCGCCTGACTCCGAGATGAAAGCGGTGGCTCGCGCCGGGTCGGAGTTGGAAGGTCGGTGGTTCTCGAACTTCAATTGGATACGGCGGGAAAACGGCGTGTTCCGTGACTTGGCTGTCAGTCGCATCCTGGGATTCGAGTCGCGCGGCGTAATTCCCCGCTATGTTTTCCAGAACATTGCTCCGAATGAGTTTGACGACGTTCTTTCGGGCGCAACCTTCGGTTGGATCCGGAAGAACTCCGCACTTGCCGTGCAGATGCTCGCCGGAGAAGGGCGCGTACTGGCGACCACGTTCCGCTTCGACCAGTACGGAACCGACGCCTACGGGACCAAGTTGCTCGATTCGATGATCAGGTACGTCACGAGCGACGAGTGTCGGCCAGCTATGCGGCTTACTTCCAGAATGGAGGCGCAACGTTGATACGTGCCCGCATCCAAACGGTAGATGAGCACTCCCAATTCGCTTTAGGCACGTTAGGCAAGTCGTCTTTGGCCGCATCAGCGGCGACTAACACGAAGGAGCAGAAGGGTTGAGAGTTCTAGTTACCGGAGGAGCTGGTTACATCGGTAGCGTCGTAAGTGCTGAGTTGCTCCGCGCGAACCACGAGGTCGTTGTGTACGACAACCTGAGCCACGGATACCGCCGAGCTGTGGCGAATGGCGCGGACTTCGTGGAGGGCGACATAGCCGATTCGGCAAAGCTCGACGAGGTGCTCTCGTCGCGCGGGATCGAAGCAGTCATGCACTTCGCCGCGCTCATCGAGGCGGGCGAATCGATGCAAGTGCCCGAGCGCTATTTTCGTAACAACACAGCGAGCACGTTGACTCTGCTGGAAGCGATGCTGCGCCGAGGTGTGAAGCGGTTTGTCTTCTCCTCGACAGCTGCGCTATACGGCGAACCGGAGCAGATCCCGATCCGCGAAACCGACACGCTGAAACCCACGAACGCGTACGGCGAATCGAAGCTGCTTGTGGAACATATGCTGGCCTGGTTCCACCGCATCCACAAACTTCGGTACGCAAGCCTCCGCTATTTCAACGCTGCTGGTGCCGCAGGCGAATTGGGCGAGGCGCATAATCCGGAGTCCCACCTCATTCCACTGATTCTCCAGGTAGCACAAGGCAAGCGCGATGCGATTTCTATCTACGGCACGGACTATCACACGAATGATGGCACCTGTATTCGCGACTACATACACGTTATCGATTTGGCCGCCGCGCACGTGCTAGCGCTGGAAGCGCTCGACCGCTCGGGCCAGCTGATCTACAACCTGGGCAATGGGCGTGGATTCAGCGTCCGCGAGGTCATCGAAACAGCCCGTAAAGTCACCGGGCACGCGATCCCGGCCATCGAAACGCCTCGGCGTCCGGGGGACCCGGCAGTGCTTGTGGCGAGCTCCGAAAACATACGCAGGGAACTCGGGTGGATTCCGCAGCACGCGGATCTTGAGACGATCATCCGAACCGCTTGGGAATGGCAACGTCGACATCCGCACGGTTACGCCGCTGAAGTGCAGGAATGTTTAGCCTGAGCGAACATCCGCATCGGCGGTTCAATGCACTGACCGGGCAATGGGTGCTGGTGTCACCACATCGAACCAAGCGTCCGTGGCTGGGCCAAGTCGAAAAAATAGCGCCCGAACAGCAGCCTACCTACGATCCCGATTGCTATTTATGCCCCGGCAATTCAAGGGCCGGAGGAGTACACAATCCGAAGTACACGTCCACCTTTGTCTTTGATAACGATTTTGCCGCGCTGCTGGCGGACACTCCGCGCCAGCGCCTCACTCGCCGCGATCTCATTATCGCGGAAGGCGAGCCGGGTATCTGTCGCGTCATCTGCTTCTCGCCACGCCACGACCTGACACTTGCGCGAATGAGCGAGGACGAGATAGGAGAAGTCGTAGATGTCTGGGCCGACGAATTCAGAGGCTTGGGTGGGCGTGAGTCCGTCTCCTACGTGCAGATCTTTGAGAATCGTGGGGCGATGATGGGCGCCAGCAACCCGCACCCGCACTGCCAGGTGTGGGCAACGGCCAGCATCCCGGATGAACCCGCGAAGGAACAGCAGCGCCTGACGAGCTACTCGGACGTTAACGGAACTTGTCTGCTGTGTGACTACGCAGAGCTTGAGCTCAACGAGGGCTCACGGATTGTGCTGGAGAACGACGGCTTCCTTGCCTTGGTGCCGTTCTGGGCGGTATGGCCGTTTGAAACGTTGGTTATAAGCCGTGAGCATACGCCTGACATCGGCGCGCTAAACCGGGTTCGCAGGCGTGACATGGCGTGCATCTTGAAACGGCTCACAGCCGTCTATGACCGGGTGTTTGGCGTTTCATTTCCGTACACCATGGGCTTTCACCAGCAGCCCACAGACGGAACACTGCATCCCGAGTGGCACCTGCATGCGCACTTCTACCCACCGCTGCTGCGATCGGCGACCGTGCGGAAGTTCATGGTGGGTTACGAGATGCTGGGAACGCCGCAACGCGACATAACACCGGAGAGCGCTGCGGCGCGACTGCGCGAACTCGCCTCGGTCCAGGAATGACCATCGTTTGAGCATAAAACCCGGAACACCAAACCAGCCAATCGAGTTGTGGGGCGGCGTTGAATGCACCGTCAACCGTGTCCGCGACAACTACTTTGAACAACTAAACCGGTCTGGCCACACACGCCGCATCGAAGACCTCGATCGCTTTGCGGAACTCGGCATAACCGCTCTCCGCCAGCCGGTGATCTGGGAATGTACTTGCCCCGGATCGATCGAAGATGCCGACTGGAGTTGGTCCGACCTCTGGCTGACCCGCCTTCGTGAGCTAAGGATCAACCCGATCATTGGCCTCGTTCATCATGGCAGCGGGCCTCGGCACACCAATCTACTCGATCCCGAGTTCCCCACGAAGCTGGCCGCATACGCGACAGAGGTTGCACGGCGCTATCCATGGGTTCGCGACTACACACCGGTCAATGAGCCGCTGACGACGGCTCGCTTCGCCGCGCTTTACGGGCATTGGTATCCGCACCGGCGTGACGATTTGAGTTTCGCCACCGCGCTGCTGAACGAATGCCGCGCAGTAGTGCTCGCAATGCGTGCCGTTCGTGCGGTGAACCCGGAGGCGCGGTTGGTTCAAACAGATGATCTGGGTAAGGTGTTCTCCACGCCCGAGCTGCGATATCAGGCCGATTTTGAAAACGAGCGCCGCTGGCTGACGTTTGATCTGCTTGCGGGGAGAGTCGATGAACGGCATGCAGTGTGGGAGCACTTCCTGCACTGGGGTGTCGAGCCTCGCGCGTTGATGTGGTTCGCCGAGAATTCTTGTCCACCAGACATCCTGGGCTTCAACTACTACCTGAGCAGCGAGCGCTTCATCGATCACCGCATCGATCTGTATCCGGGTCTCGTGCGCGGCGGCAACGGCAAGCACACTTATATCGATACGGAAGCAGCGCGCGTTCGCGCCGATGGCATGGCAGGCTCAGCGGAGTTGTTAGTGGAAGCCTGGCAGCGCTTCCGTGTTCCGATCGCGATCACCGAGTGTCACAACGGCTGCACGCGTGAGGAGCAACTACGCTGGGTGCTCGACGTCTGGCACGGCGCGTGTGATGCGAAGCGGCGCGGTGCGGACGTTCGTGCCTTGACGTTGTGGTCGCTCCTTGGAGCTTTCGACTGGAACTCCCTTGTAACGCGCAATGCAGGAGATTACGAGCCGGGCGTCTTTGACATTCGTGCGCCAAGGCCACGCCCGACCGCCTTAGCTTGGCTTGGAAAGACACTCGCTGCCGGATCAAAACCTGAGCACCCGGTGCTTGAAACTCCCGGCTGGTGGAGTCGTCCCGAACGACTGATTCATCGATTCGCTGTCGAGCACGATGGCTCGCTAAGCGAACACCGTCACCAGGTCGGGACAACGTCACTGGCTGGTGACAAAGCGCAGCGTCCGATCTTGATCACCGGTGGCACTGGCACGCTCGGTCGGGCCTTCGCGCGCGCGTGTGTCCTGCGTGGTCTGCCGCATCGTTTGCTCGTCCGCAAGCAAATGGATATCGCAGATCCGAGGACCGTCAGTGCGTGCCTCGACGTAGTGCGTCCATGGGCCGTCATTAACGCTGCTGGCTATGTGCGCGTGGACGATGCGGAGAGGGATGCTATCCGCTGTCAACGCGAGAACGTGGTTGGGCCGGCAGTTCTGGCGACTGAGTGTGCCCAGCGGGGCATTCGCCTGGTTACGTTCTCGTCAGACTTGGTCTTCAATGGTGAGAAGCGCGACCCTTACGTGGAGAGCGACGCTGTAGGCCCGCTGAATGCTTATGGCATCAGTAAAGTTCTAGCCGAGCGGTTGGTCCTAGAGCGCTACCCTGGTGCTCTCGTGGTGCGCACGAGTGCTTTCTTTGGACCTTGGGACGAATACAATTTCGTGACCATCGCATTGCGAAACATTGCAGCGGGTCGCGAGTTCCACGCCGCGCCCGACGCCATTGTGTCGCCAACGTATGTACCGGATCTGATCAATGCCAGCCTCGATCTGCTCATCGACGGTGCCGAGGGAATCTGGCACCTCGCCAATGCAGGAGCTCTGTCGTGGATGTCACTTGCGATTACGGCAGCAGAAATGAAGGGATTTCGCTCTGAACTGGTTGTACCCCGCAGCACGAGCGAGTTCGGCTGGCCTGCGCAGCGTCCAGTCTACAGTGTACTTGGCAGTGAAAACGCCTCAATCATGCCGAGTGTGGTCGACGCGCTCAGCCGCTACGCCCACGAATGCGTGATCAAGCCCGAAGAGACATACCTTGCAGCATGACACTGGAGGAGGTCACGCCTTCCTCCCTGGAACAGCAAAGAAGAAGGGCGGCCTCTCGCCGCCCCTACTTACGGCATATACACCCCGTTCAAGCGATCAAGCCGCCTTCTCTTCTTTCGAGCTGATCGCCATATCGCGAACGTCTGCTGCGACCATCTTCGGTTTTGCAGCTATTGCTGTCGGCCTACGTTTTGTGTATGCCGGATACAGCATCGCTTTGCCGTGGCCATTGGTTGGCACGCGCGAAACGTCAACGATCTTGGCGAAAACGCTGAGCGCCTGGCCAGTCACCTGGTCCATGTTGTAGTACTTGTACGTCGCAAGTCGGCCGACAAAATGAACGTCCGGCACGGCGTCGGCAAGCGCCTTGTATCGTTTGTACAGCTCCTGATTTTGCGGTTGAGGTACAGGGTAGTACGGGTCACCTTCAGCACGAGGAAATTCGTACACAATGCTCGTCTTCGAATGCGTCTGCCCGGTCAGGTATTTGAATTCCGTGATGCGCGTGTACAGGTGCTCGTTCGGGTAGTTCACGACAGCATTCGGCTGGAACCACTCGCGATCGTGCGTTTCGTGCTTGAAGTGCAGCGAGCGGTACGGAAGCTTGCCGTAACGGTAATCGAAAAATTGGTCCACCGGTCCGGTATAGATCATGTGCTTGTACGAGAGTTCACCGGCGAGCTCGCGGTAATCAACATTCAGCGCGATGGTGATGTTCGGGTGGTCCAACATGTTCTCGAACATTCGGGTGAACCCGTGCAGCGGCATTGCCTGGTAAACGTCCGTAAAGTAACGCGTGTCACGGCTAGTACGAATAGGCAGGCGAGCGGTAACAGCAGCCTCGAGCTCTGAAGGGTCCAGGTCCCATTGCTTACGCGTGTAATTCCGGATGAGCTTCTCGTAGAGTTCCCGCCCCACCCTGCTGACGACCACGTCCTCCGAAGTACGTACCTCGGTGCGCGGCTCGGCGACGGAACGGAGAAAATCCTCCATCTCAGTCGAGTTCAGGTTCATGTTGTACATCTTGTTGATAGTTTCCAAGTTGATCGGCATTGGCACGAGCTGGCCATCTACACTGGCCAGAACATGATGCTCATACTGCCGCCACTCGGTGAAATTGGACAGATACTCGAAAATCTCACGTGAGTTGGTGTGAAAGATATGCGGACCATACTTATGCACGAGGATGCCGGCATCGTTGTAGTGGTCGTAGGCATTACCGCCGATGTGGTTGCGCTTATCGCAGATCAGAACTCGCTTATTGGCAACTTTGGCAAGACGCTCCGCTAGTACACTGCCGGCGAAACCAGCTCCTACAATGAAGAAATCAAACATTTGGGCCCTTGCGCCTAGTCGGCGCTGATAAGGTTAGTCTTGGCTCCAGCATCGTAGCTGGAAACGACAGGTGCACGACGTTCGGCTGCGACGTCGAGCACGAGCTTTCGCATCCGAGACCAGGTACTGTCCCACGAGTTCCGGGCCAGAAAAGCGTCGATCTTCCGCTGGTGCGCCCGCACTTGTTCGATTTCAGGGTGCAGCGCGTGTTCAGCCGCAGCGACGAATTCCTCGACCGTTGCGGCGATGCTAACTAACCCCAACTCACCGTACGGTCGAATGACATCGGCGATGGGCGTTGAGATCACCGGCTTGCCGGCGGCGAGGTACTCAGGAGTCTTCGTCGGGCTGATGAATCGCGTGGATTCGTTCAACGCGAACGGGAGCAAAGCGACGTCCCAGCCTGCGACATATGCGGGCAGTTCCTTGTAGCTTTTTGATCCAAGGTACTCGATGTTGGGACGGCGCGGCAGGTCGGCATCGCTGATCTTAACGACTGGTCCCACCATTACTATTCGCCACTCAGGGCGCAAATCAGCGATACGAGCGAGCAGATCGGTGTCCATGCGCTCGTCGATCACGCCGCAATAGCCGAGTCGTGGATGAGGTAATTGCGCTTGGTCGGCCGGATCGTCTTGTGGTTCACGGGCCAACGCGAAGTGCTTGAAATCAATACTGCTTGGGAAGAGATGAACGGAAGGATGATGGTTGCGTTTGGATTCGTAAAGGCTCTGCCCACCCGTAAAAACCAGATCGGAGGCACGGAAGAGCTCCGATTCGGCTGCTCTTAGACCGGGGGGAGCTCCGCGAAACGCTGAAAGTTCATCCATGCAGTCGTACACGGTGGCGATGGGCTTCAAGTTATTCGTGAAACTAATTGCCATCGGGTTGTAATACCAGAGCACAGGGTCTTCGATCGCCTGCTCCGAGAGAAGCTGAAGCAGCATGCTGCGTTGCGATTCAAAGCTTTGCTGCTCGGAAGTTCCGGTCGGCAACTCGGGGACGACTACCACGACGTCATGCTCGCAGCGGCTGATCTTCAGCCCGGGCCGTGGCGAATCCGTGTAGACGGGTTCCTCCCAGAAGAAAACGCGGTGTTCCCGCGCGCAGCGGCTTAGAATGTGCTGCGGACGCTGGAAAACGAAGTTCCACCGCAAATGCGAAAAAGAGAGAAAATCCATGCGAACTTGGATGCGGAATGGCAGCATTGAGCGGAACTCCGGGAAACAACCATGGCTGCTGGCGTTAAGTGACGCTCACCAAGCGCCACCTGACAACAGCAAGGCGAGCATCCGCGGTGTCTTCTACTCCCAACGGTTAAGTTCCTCGTAACCGACCCAATCGCTGCGCTGGGCGGATTTCGATGGATCCTGCCAATTAGGTAACGTGTCTTTGACATCTGTTCGCGTGAGCCGCGCGTCTAAGTCGCCTGTCCGCGGAGGTGCGCCTTGCTGACAGCTCTAAAAGCCAGCCTAGTATTTATGCTCATTGTCCTGACTGGTCTGTCGCAAGCTCAAGCAGCAGATCCCTCTCCGCTTGCTGCCTGTGCTCGAGCCCCTCAAGATAGCCAAGCAACCGAAACGCCGCAGGACGAGCAGGCAACCGGAACACCCCAGACGCCCAGCGGTTTGCCTGAGGAGACACCAGAAGACGAGTTGGCGCCTGCGGCGTTGCGACTAGAGCTTTCCACCGCCCCTCCGATCATCCAGAAACTCTACGCAGCCACTCGCGAGACCAAGGACAAAAATATTCTCGCTCGACTAAGTGAGGCGAAGGAACTTCTGGACGGCGGGGCAAACCTCCAAGCTACCGATCCTCAAGGACGCACGGCACTTCACTGGACAGTCTTCGGTTCAAGCTATGGGCCAAAAGACAAAGTGCTGGTGGCATACGAGGACCTCGCCGACGCGCTAATTAGCCGTGGAGTGGCCATCAACCGGCAAGACGTTTATCAGAACACCGCGCTCGATTACCTGATTTACTCTCCAACATTCGAACTGCAGACCCTGTTGCTCGAGAGTGGAGCGAATAGTGGATTCCTGGCCGCGGTCTACCAATCGTCGGATCAGTGCAACACTGCAATGCCAGGCAGGCCGCAAACCGCACCATCGAGAAGTTCGAGATTGAACAGACCCGAGCTATTCCCCGGAGCCACCTTGAGCGTGCGACTCGATGTTCCTGTTTACAGCGACCGCTCGCGAACTGGCGACCCCATACAGGGTACCGTCACGTATCCATTGTGCAAGAATGGCGAAGAAATCGAGTGCGCGCCTGGGCAATTGCTGGTTCCGCCAGGGACAAAGATCAGCGGGACTGTTTTGTTTGCCCAGAAGGCCCCGGACAAGTACTCACGCCCGCGATTAGTGTTGGACTTTTCGAACATCGTCCACAGTAATAAAGAGATGACACCTCTGTATGCGCGCGTGCTGAACGTGGACAATGCGCGCGAAACAGTACAGAACAATGAGATCCTGGGTATCGTCCAACCGCATGCCTCCAGCAAGTTTTCGCTAGCGCTCTCTGCGATCGTATCGGCGAATCCCCTGGCAGGGTACACGATAAAGGGCGTACAGACGGTGTATGGCTTGTCGATCAGGCGCGAGATACTGTTTCCAGCAGGCACCGACCTCCAGCTACAAGTCGTACGTCCATCCGTGCTCAAGCAGCAGGAACCGTGGACGGGTTGGCGAGAGCTACCCTCGGACCCGAAGCTTCAACAACTTGTGACCAGTATCCCGCTCCGCACTACAACCCCGAATAAGACGCCTTCTGATCTGACGAATCTTGTTTTTCTTGGCGCAGAACAAGACCTGATCGCAGCCTTCGGCCAAGCTGGCTGGATGGAGGCCGACAACCTGAATGTCCGTACAGCATTGAAGGCCGTGCAGGCTACCATGCGGCACAGCGGATACTCCGACGCTCCGGTTTCCCTATTACTCCTGGACGGCCGACCGCCGGATATCGTGCTCCAAAAGTCGCTCAACACGTTCGCTAAGCGGCACCACATTCGCATATGGAAGATGAGCCAGCCCTACAATGGCCGTGATGTCTGGGTGGGTGCAGCAACGCACGATATAGCAACGGCAAGCAGCAGAGGCAAAACGAAGTGGGTGCATCGTATCGATCCTCACATCGATCGCGAACGGGATTGGGTCGCGACTGATCTCCTGTTCTCGGGAACCGCTACCGCGTATGCTGACCTCGACCGCCCGGCGGCTCCAAAGGAGACGCAAAATGCGACTGGCGACAACATTCTGACCGACGGCAAAGTAACAGTCGTCCAACTTAAAGCGGCTACAAACACTGCAAGCCAAACATCCACGCCGGCAATCAATCCAGGTCCATAAATCTGTTTTGCCTGGCGTATAACAGGTGCGGCAGCACTCCCTCCGGTACTCTCGAAACTGAAACGCGCCTCTCTGAAGCGGTCGCATAATGCCGGGACACGACGGCACGGGATGGCTGAATGGACTTCAACGGTTCCGCCCTGCTACTAACCGCCTTCATTGCGGTCCTTGCGCCTCTCATCTGTGCTCTGCCCGCTCGATTGCGCCTGCCGATGGTAGCAGTTGAAGTTGGACTAGGTATCCTGGTGGGCCCGAATGTGCTCGGATGGGCAACCCCGACGGGCATGCTTGGGCTGCTGGGTCACCTAGGCATGATCTTTCTGTTCTACCTTGCCGGAATGGAGATTGAGCTATCGACGTTCCGCGGACGGCCACTTAAGCTCGCCGTCACCGGATGGGTGCTCTCGGCAGGCATAGCGTTTGGATTGACCGCACTGTTGTATGCCGTGGGTTTCTGCCAGTCACCACTGTTGATAGCTGTTGCCACCTGCACAACCGCTATCGGCGCGCTCCTCCCCATTCTTCGCGACACTGGCGAACTGAACAGCGCTTTTGGACGCCACGTACTCGCTGCAGGTGCCATCGGAGAATTTGGGCCGATCATACTTGTGTCCTTGCTGCTGACCAGAGAACATACTCGGTGGGAACAGACGGCGCTGATGTTGGGATTTGTCGTTGTGTCTCTGGTTGCGTCTGGAATCGCCCTCATCCCGCGGCCGACGCGACTGGAAACTTTCCTGGAACGGACGATGAACGCGCCGAGCCAATTGCCTGTGCGGATAGCGATCCTGGTTTTGGCAACGCTTGTGGTCCTTGCTGAAGATTTCGGCATGGACATGATCCTTGGTGCTTTCGCCGCTGGAATGGTGACCTCACTTGGAACCAAGGGAGGTGCGGCCCGGCAACTCCACAGTAAGCTCGAGGCTATCGGCTTCGGCTTTCTAATCCCGATGTTTTTCGTCACCAGCGGAATGCACTTCGATCTTGCTACGTTGTTCAGGAGTCACTCATCATGGCTTCGCGTTCCTGTGTTCCTGGCAATTCTGATGATTGCTCGCGCAGCGCCCACGATACTGTATCGCTATGAACTCGACACCCGCGACCGTCTGCCGTTTGCTTTGTACTCGGCTACGTCGCTGCCGCTTATGATCGCCATCGCCGAGATTGGAACCGCCACCGGTCGCATGCAACCGGGGAACGCAGCTGCGTTGGTCGCCGCCGGCATGATTTCAGTCGTACTCTTCCCCTCCCTTGCCTATCTGCTGCGCACACGGGGCAAGCAGACAATTCCTGCAGCAGCGAGCAGTCCGGGCGGACAGAAGCTGGATTTTGCACGCAGAGTCGAGGAGAGATCGAATCCGAACGTCTGAGTAGAAGTGAGTGAGGGAAGTGCTGGTGTTCGACCGTTTCGAGTAAATCGCGTTCTAGACTGTCGCCGGTGATGCTATGCAGGCGTGCTATTCCGACCACCAGCCAGCTACTGGCGCTGCACGCTAAAAGAACTGAACGACTCGGACACTATCTCACAACTACGATATCCGCCGGCGAGCTACCTACCGCAAACGGAGAACCAGCAATGGGAGTTAACGCGCCGGTAGCCGAGTTTAGCGCGTACCCAGTCACATTGCTGCTCACGAAATTGACTACGAAGAGGAAGCGGTTCAAAGTGTCGAACGAAGCAGAAGATGGACGCGAACCAGTTGGGAACGGCGAATCCGCCACAGGGGCGAACTGGCCATTTGCGGGCACTGAGTACAGAGACGTAGTGTCGTCGTCCGGGTTGGCGGTAGCGAGATAGTTGCCGGTCGTCGTCAACGCCAGGGCGACGGGAAGATCGTCCGGGTTCACGCTCCATAGAAAGCTGAGTGCACCGGTGTTGGCGTCAATTGAAAACTCGAGAATGAACGGGGTGAAGTGGTACCCGACAACGGCGCCGAACAGCGCCCTGTTGCTTATGGCAAGAGCTCCTGTGGGTTGCGACCACGCCAAAGACGCCGTCCCTAGCACCCCCGTTGAGGTGTTACGCTCCATGAGATAGATACCATCCTCGGTCGATGCATAAACAAACTTTCCACCAGGAGCGACAACTATCTGCGTTGGAGCGGTGACCACGCCGATAATCAGAGTTGCGAGCTCCGTCATTTGTCCCGTGACCGGGTGAATGTCGTATTGTGCGATCAAAGCGTGCTGCTGGGATGTGTCTTGCAGAAGCACATAGAGGTTCTTACCCGCAGTATCTGTGACAAGGCTGGTTGGGCAGACACCTGGCAGCGTGACCTGTTGTGCAAGCGTAAGTTGGCCTGTCCCCTGATTTACAGTTTGCACCTCGACCTGGCCAGATGCCGCGTTGCAATTGCTTCCTCGCACCCCTGGTACGAACTGCGTGTCCGCCACGTACAAGTGAGTGCCGGTCGGATCGGCGACCAATTCTGCTGGCCCAACCCCGGCTGCTTCGAACGGTGAGTTAGCAAGAGGCGTCAGAACCCCAGTTGTCGCATTCAAGCTGAAAGCAGAGATTGTGCCATCAGCTTGATTGGTGACGTACACGAATTGATTCGATACTTCACCTGCAGTGTGTCCAACGGAGATGATGGGCACGCAAACAAGCAAAGCGAGCAACAACGATCGTATGCGAATCTTGAAGTTCATGGACCTCTCCTCAGGCAAGAACCGGGGATGCTAAAAGGGCTTGACCTTCACCCCGGCAGTTCGTTCTCGTGTCTTAGGGGCGGAGGATCTACTCGCGCCCAAGCGGGCAATTCCGAGCATTTTCACCCCAATGCAGAGTTGAGCCGCGAATATTTCGCAAGTTGCCGAATGGCCCACACGGAGAGCACCAAGTCGCATGTTTCACTTCGCCCTGAAAAGCGAAAGCCCCACACCTTTCGGTTGTGGGGCTTTGTTTCTCGAAGCGATTAGCTACTTACCGACTGCAACTGCACGTTGTAGTTCCCGGTTCCAGTTCGGCGGATCCATGCCGAGAAGGTTGTGGACGAAGAAGTCCTGCAAAGCGCGTTGGCCCCAAGCGCCGCCAGCTCCGTGCCCGCCTCCGGGGACAACAACCAGATCGAACTGCTTGTTGGCCTTTATCAGCGCGTTGACTACCTGGAACGTAGCAGCCGGATCCACGTTCGTGTCCATCTCGCCGACGACCAGCATCAATTTCCCTTGCAGACGATATGCGTTGTCCACGTTGGAAGAGGCCGCGTAGTGCGGGCCGATGGGCCAGCCCATCCAGAGTTCGTTCCACCAGATCTTGTCGATGCGATTGTCGTGCGAACCACAGTTCGCAACACCCGCGTGGTAGAACTCGGGATGGAAGAGGAGCGCGGCCAATGCGTTCTGCCCGCCAGCGGAAGTGCCATAGATACCAACGCGCGAAATGTCATACCACGGGTACTTGGCAGCAACCGCTTTGTGCCACAGAATGCGATCTTCAAAGCCACCGTCTTTCAGGTTGTGCCACGCCACATCGTGGAAGGCCTTGGAACGGTTGTTGGTCCCCATGCCGTCGATGTGCACAACTACGAAGCCCAACTCGGTCAGCGGCTCCACGAGCGTATTGAAGGATTTAGGAACGAACGAACCCTGTGGTCCAGCGTAGATCGCTTCGATCACCGGGTACTTCTTGTTGGGATCGAAATTAGCAGGCCGAGAGATGATGCCCCAAATGTCGGTCTTGCCATCACGTCCGATCGCCGAGAAGACCTCAGGCGCCTGCCAACCGGCGGCTAGTAGCTTTGAGATGTCAGCGCGTTCAACATCCATCACCACCGAACCTTTTTCCGCATCGCGCAACTGCATCACGGGCGCAAGATCGACGCGGGACCAGAGGTCCACGAAGTACTTGCCGTCTGGCGAGTAGGAAATCTGGTGGTTGGCGTCGGGGTTGTCCGTGAGCTTCGTCAGACCGGTCCCGTCAAAGTTGATACGGAAAGCGTGAGTAAAATACGGATCCTTGCCAGGATACATTCCACTGGCCTGGAACCATATCTGGCGCTTCTCTTCATCGACGCGGTCCACGGCGCGAACGACCCAGTTCCCCTTGGTGATCTGGTTCTTCAGTTTGCCCGTGACTCCATCGAACAAATAGAGATGCGCCCACCCGTCACGCTCAGACATCCAGACGACCTCGGCACCGTCCTTCACGTCATAGCGATACGTTTTTCCGGTGTCGGTCTGGTTGGGAATCAAACGAGGATAATCGATGAACGTCTTGCTGGTCTCGGTGATTACGCCACGAGCAGCACCGGTTTTTGCGTCCACTTCAACAATGCGGTACAACTGGTGCCCGCGCTGGTTGTACTCAAACGTAAACGCGCGGCCGTCTTTGCGCCACTCGATTGGCGACAGCGAGAAGGGATTCGGGAACAGAGCGTTGTCGATATCGATCTGCATCTTCGATTCAACGTCAAATAAGACCGGCTGTTCGAGGTCGAGGATGTCGCCCGGCTTCTCATATTCAATTGAGGAGAACTTCGGCTGCAATTGGTCCTGAGGAGAGGACTCGACGTAGTTGATCTTCCGGTGAAATCCCTGGCGCACTCGGTAGGCGGCCAGACGCTTCGAATCCGGCGACCACCGGATGGAACGGCGGTCGAAAGAGTTACTCTCGGTTCCATCGAAGCTTAGCGGCGAGGGTTCGCGGCTGCCCTTCGCGCGAATGAAGACGTTATAGTTCTGAATGAAAGCTTCCCATTTGCCGTCCGGAGAGGGCACGGCTTCTGAGCGGAATCGATCGCGCTGGCCTTCGTCCTCGTAATCTCCGTATCTAAACTCATACGGACGAAGCGCTCCGGCGTTCTTGCACTCATACTTCACAACATCGCAAGTCCACCGGGCTTCCTGCAGCGGGAAAGTGATCGATTCACCGTTGCCTGTAATACGGGAGCGTTCGAACGGCAGTGTGGTCGCGGTAATGCTCTCACCGCTGGCCTTGGACAGAGCCGCAGCAACTTTTTCATGGTCAAAAGCGGGCTTCTTGGTGGCCGTCTTCGGATCTACCAACACGAAGGCGTGCCCACCCGCCACACTCGTGCGATAAAGCAACTGTCCGGACGACTTGATCCACCTGGGCGACTCCGGCTGGTTAACGGTCAATCCTCTGTACTTGGTACGGAGATTGGCTGCCCGTTCGTAGTCCGCGCTGGAAACCTGCCCAACTGCAGCTGACGTGAGAAGAGATAAGAAGAGCAAAACAACGAAAGAATGTTGCTTTTGGAGCATGTCGCCCTCGAAGCTGGAATGGCCAGCTCACGGGTCCGTGCCCGCAGAAATCTGCTGATGTGAGTTGGCTGCCGAACGAGAGTACATCATTTTGTATAAAGAATCCAATCCACTTGTCTCTGGTGGGCTGCAGTGTTGGGTGCAGTTTTTTTTGGGGGTCCGCCGCTTGGAGACAACCGTGCGTTCGCTCGTGAAGTCTGGGACGCCAGCGTTCGCTGCACAGGAATCCAGAAGGTTTTCTCCCTCAGCACACTGCAACGAAACGAGAGCTCCCTAGCCAAGGCTGGGCGCCTTGTGGAGACAGTTGCTAGACCTCAGGCCGAGGCGCGCTCAGCCTCCGAAACGTCTTCGCCGAAGAATCGTGGTCGCGACTCCGGGGTCAACGGGAACTCCGGCCCGCTAAACAACACGTCCGGAACGCGGGTAGGGTCCTGAGCGATCAGCGGCAAGGCTCGTGCGCGGCGTGAATCCGCCTCCGCACCGGGTCGTTGAAACAAGTCGTAGAACCAACCTGTCACGGTTCTGACTGCTGCGTAATAGTCATCATGCCGCTGTGCATACTGGTGGCCGGCAATGTCCCAATCGCCGCCGCGCAAGAGTTCATCCGACAAAACGCGAGCGTCCCGAAATGCGAGTGAAAGACCTTGGCCCCATGACGGATCACTGGAAGCGGCCGCGTCGCCCACCAGAGCCACACCATCTCGATAGGGGTGGTCTACCCAGACATCTTTACACTCGAACGACGCGAGCGGACCGTCTGGTCTGGCGCCACCAAGCGCGACCGCGCCCATTGCAGTGCCGTTCCACAATGCAAAAAAGAGCGACATGTCGTTCAATCCCTGCAGACGTTTGCAGACACGTGGGTGAAAGCCGAAGTACGCGCGGGCACAGTCGCACTGCTGAGGGAAAACTCCGGCGATAGCGCCAGTTGAAAGATCGTTTGCAACGTATGCGACGGAGCGATCCACTGTGTTCGGAAAATTCGTCAGCCAAACACCACTCAGCATGAGGGGAATGACTCCCTGACGCACTTTGAATCCGAGTTGAGCACGCAAGCCGGGGTTTCGGCCGGCGCATATAGCGACGAACCGTGCCACGAGTTGGGCAGTCGATCCACCATTCTCGACCGTTACTCTGGCCTGACGTCCGGGTACGATGCTGCGGACCGATGCTCCGCGTTGAACATCAGCGCCTGCATTGGCTGCTGCGGTGAGTAGTAACTCCTGCGCTTCCGGGTGGTAGAAGGTCCACATGCCGCGTGCCTGACGTGTGGTAGCAACCATGTCGCGTCGCGGCGCAGGCTTACCGTCGATGATCTGCTCGAACCAGCGGAGTTCGACGGAACACGTTCGGAGTATTTCGGCGACTCCTAACATGTCAAGTTCCGCAACGCCCCAGGGCTGTAAGGTTTCGCCGCGGATACGATCATGGAATCGCGGTTCCCGCTCCAAAACCAGAACGCGAGCGCCACTCTGAGCCATTCGCCGCGCCAGCGACGAACCAGCCACCCCGCCTCCGATGACGATCAAGTCATAAACCATGATATGGACCTCCCCATGGTTGCCGAGCCTAGGCCAGCGGATTCAGTTGTTTGAAGATGCGGTCTCGGAATCCCGTCCCGCTCAGAATGGCGCGAACATTAGCGCAGAACCTGCTCTGGTTCCAGTGTGATTGAGAGCTGCTCACACGTGATGAGCTTCTATTGGCTGCTTGCGCGTGATGCTGTGTGTTCGATAGGGCTGACGCACCCGGCAGCCCTATGAACAACAAGAGTCGATCAATGGTTGGTCCACCAGCGACTTGCGAGGAGTCACACGCGGCTGGCCTCCTCCGCTTGCGCATCTGCTCTGTCGCTCGTCGCCCTGTCTACGAGTTTCCTGAGATAGTCGCGGACATCAGGTGGCCACGACGCCGTAAGCTGATCAAACCGCTGACGGTCGCCGCGATAGAAAGCTCGCGAAGCTTCCTCATATCCGGGGAGATCTCCTGCCATGATGGTCATACAACGGTTGACAGCTTCCTGTGACTGACGAGCGCGATCACGCGCCTGGTGGCTGCGACGAGCCTCCTCAACCAGTTTGCGCAACGCCACCGACGCTCCGCCAGGTTGGCGGTTCAGCCATTCCCAGTGACGCGGCAGAAGCGTAACTTCGCGTGCAACCACTCCAAGTTTCGGCCGGCCGGGTCGACGTTCGCGCTCCGGATCCGCTGCTCTCGATTCGGATGCGTGGACGCCCACTCTCGCGAGCACCTGGTCCGTGGTACCGCGGAAGTCCACTTCGACTGTCCTGCCGGTGTTGTCGTCGAAAATGATGATGGGAGTTTGGCTGCTTACATCTATGCTCGTTTTGGCAGCGGCAATCACATCGCGGAGGCTCCCCGACGCGAGACGTCGCTGATCCTGGAACGCCGTGAAGGTGGTTTCATTAACTTCGGTCATGGAGCGATTTTACCCGGATATAAACTGGGAAGGCAATATTATCCGGATAAAATCCTGAATTGGGTTCCTGTTCGTCGGGTTGCGTTACGTGAGCGGCACGTCGGAAACCGATCTGCGCAACACTCCTGCCGTAGCTAACGCATCTCGCACCCGCGCCCGTGCTAGTTCCTGTGAAGGCGCGTCCTTGGAGATGATTCCCGCTGCGTGGTGCAACAACCAATCCCTCTCCGCCTCGTTTAAGACTTTCGATGTGTTGATGATGACAGGAATGTCGCTAGTGCCCTTGTCCTCTTTGAGCAAGCGGAGCACATCCATACCGGCGATATCGGGCATTCTTAAGTCGAGGAAGATGGCGTCAGGCCGCTCTGTTCGCGCTAGGCGCAGCCCCTCTTCGCCTCCGGTTGCTTCGATTACAGTGCAACCGCTGTCGCTCAACACACCCCGAAGCAAATATCGGGAGATTTCATCGTCGTCAATGATGAGAAGTTTCCCGCTGTCGGGCTTTGCCGTAAGCGTGCTCAACTGTTGCAGCAGCCAGTCGCGGTCAATTGGTTTGACTGCGAACGCGTCCGCGCCCAGACTGCGAGCTTTGCGCTCGTTATCGACCATTGTGACAACGATGACAGGAATGTCCTTGGTGGCCGAGTCAGATTTCAAGTCTACGAGGAGTGGCCAACTGCTTTCAGATTCCAGGAGGATATCCAACAGAATGGCGGCAGGGCGGTTGGTCTGCAGGAAACGTCGCGCGTCCTTGAGCGTAGCTGCCGGTAGGACCTGAAATCCCGAACCGCGCAAGTAACGCTCGTAGATGAAGAGGCTCTCCCGGTTGTCTTCGACGACCAGCACCGGTTTGAGCGAGGGATCCAGTTTGGAAATGCTCGGCAGGGTTAGGCGAGCTTCTCCCGCGCCGGAGTACACAACAGGGATGATGGCGTGGAAGGTTGCCCCTTTGCCCAATCCTTCGCTGACACACCAGACATTCCCGCCGAGCAACTGCGCAAGACGCCGCGACAGCGGTAGTCCCAAGCCAGTGCCTTTCACTTTTCTCTGCATGGGATGGTCGACCTGCGCCCATTCCTCGAAGATGCGCTCCTGATCTTGCCGGTCTATGCCGATTCCGGTATCACTCACCGAGAACAGGATGCAGTTGTTCTCGGATCTAGCTGAAACACGTACTTCCCCTTGCTCCGTGAACTTCAGAGCGTTGGAGATGAAGTTGCGGAGGATCTGAGAAACCTTGCTTTCGTCGGTGTTCATCACCGGCAGATCAGGAGCCTCATCAAACGCCAGCGTGACGGACGAGTTGCCCGCCAGCAGGGGCTTCAGCATGCCGCGCAGCGCGGCGAATAACCCCTTCACCTCGAACTCGTGAGGACGAACGACAATCTTGCCGGCTTCCACCTTGGCCAGGTCCAACAGATCGTTCACCAGTTCCGAAAGGTCCTCGGCTGCCCGGCGAACATACGTGACCTGCTTTTCCTGTTCGGGAGGAAGCTCGATTTCACGTTTGTCCAGCAGCAGCCGCGACAGGCTCAGGATTGAGTTCAGCGGAGTGCGGAACTCGTGGGTCATGTTTGAGAGGAAACGCGATTTCAATTCGCTGGCACGTTGAAGAAAATCGGCCTTGTCGTCGAGTTCTGCATACAGCGCCACAACTCCCCGATTCGTTTCCTCCAATTCACGGTTGACCTGAGCCAACTCTTCGAGCGTGCGCATCAGTTCCTGGTTTTGCTGTTGCAGCTCCTGGACCGGATCACCAGGAACACGCTTTGCCAACTCCTCGGCGATGATGGCTAGATCAACCCGGCGATTCCGAGGTGGAATCTCCTTCAACATTCGAACCGTAGTACCGCGGCCGAGTTCCGTAGATATCTCGAACTCATCCATGAGCCGCTTCGCCCCAATGATCCCGAGGCCCATGCCTGTGCGCGACTGATAGGTGCCGTCAAGTACATCTTCCAATTGCTTGATGCCTGGGCCGTCATCCTGCACCGTCATAGCGAAGGTGCTGGGTGGTCTGCCTTCCACGAAGAACTCGACGCGACCCCCACCGGCGTACTTGAAGGCATTGCGCGCGATTTCCGACACTGCTGTAGCAATGCGCGTCTGATCGTGGTGTTCGAATCCGAGCAAAGATGCGATTTGTCGCGCACGCTGCCGAGTCGCAACGAGATCGTGCTCGTAGCGCACCTGCACGGTGGTGATTTTCGTCTGAAGCTTCATAGCAAGTGACTCGATTCGGGCTGCCACTCTGACCGCTGTTTCGCCACAACGACGGTGACGTCGTCGCGCCCGCGAGTAAAGTCACGGTACAGAACGCCCGCGATAACGGCAGGGTCACACGCCGCCAGACCTGGATAGTCTTCCAGCCGCCATCCCGTACCTAATCCGTCGGAGTTCATAACGAGCAACGCGTTCCGCGCCCATGGATACCGGAATTCCTGCACTTTTCTTATCTGATGCCCCAACGTGCCGTTGTGCGAAACCATCTTGCGGACGTTATCGGGTAAGTACACGGTGCTTGCTATGTTTCCAATACCGGCGAAGCAAATCGCGGGTTCAGTGAAGTCAATCTCTGAGACTGCCGCGGCCGCTCCACGGGTTTTTCGTAACGCGTCATTCATCCTTGCGAGCAGTGCACCAGGAGGCTCGCTCTGATGTTTCTGAAACACTCGCATGGCTTCCGAAGCTGCCTCTGATGCTGCCGGGCCATGTCCCAGACCATCAGCCACCGCGATCTTCGCCTTGCCTGCGATCTCGGCCACGCTCCAATCGTCGCCTGAAACCTGCTCGCCACGGACAGGAAGGCACACGGAGGCGATGTTAAGTCGAGTGTTGGGACGGTGGCGCAAAAAGCGTGCTACCAACACGGTTCCCTTGCCCACGGTCGAATAGAGGTCGAACTGGTCTGAAAGACGACGAAGGGCTCCGAGGCCGGTCCCGGAACTACCCGCCGTGGAATAGCCATCATCCATTGCACGCGCCGGAGAAGGGATGCCGGGTCCAGTGTCGATCGCCAGCAACTCGAGCATGCCGTTGCGCGAAGTAGTCAGTAGCAGGCGCCCATTGCTCGCGTGCTTGGCGAGGTTCGTAGCAGCCTCGCTAGCGGCCAGCGCGATGCGCCCGGCTTGAGTTTCATCGAATCCGATTCGACGGCTCAGATCTGCCGCGGCACGCCGGGCTTGGCCAACCTGACTGGAGTCGTGCACCGGAATGCAAAGCTGGTTTCGCAAACGATCCTCTTATTTCCACCGCGAGATGCTGACGCGCGTGCCTTGTCCGGGGTTTGACTGAATCTCGAATTCGTTTACAAGCCGCTTGGCGCCGCCCAATCCCAACCCCAGGCCATTACCAGTCGTGTATCCGTCCTTCAGCGCCAGGTCGATATCCGGAATGCCAGGCCCTTGATCCTCGAAGAGCAGCCGCAAACCACGCCGTCCGTTTTCATTGAGAACTTGCAGGACGAGCACGCCGCCGCCACCATGCACCACAGTGTTCCTCGCCAACTCACTGGCTGCAGTGACCATCTTTGTCTGGTCTACGAGGCTGAAGCCGGATTCAACAGCCAGCGCACGAACCCGCTGACGAGCCAAGACGACATCTGTCTCGGCTCTCAGTGGCAGTGATTCATGCTTTAGCACCGCCACTAGTCAGCTCCTCTCTGCGCGCAGCCTGTTCCCGCAACAGTTCCATACCTGCATCCACGTTCAGTGCGGTGCGCACTCCCGGCAGTGAAAGTCCGAGTTCGACTAGAGTGATGGCGACTGCGGGCTGCATTCCAACAACGACGGTCTCGGCGTCCAGGACTCGAGACATCGCGGCGATGTTGCCTATCATGCGCCCTATGAAGCTATCCACCACCTCGAGTGAGCTAATGTCAATGAGCACTCCAGCAGGTTTCGTCTCTGAAATTTTGTTGGTCAGATCATCTTGCAGGTTCATTGCCAGGCGGTCGTGCATGTCGACCTGAATGGTTACAAGTAGGAAATCGCCCAGCTTGAGAATCGGTATGCGTTCCACGGCGCGGCTCCTGGCTAGCGTTGTGTTTTCGAGATGGTACTGCCCGTGCGCTGCAACGCTACGACGAATGCGTCCGCAAGAGTCGCTTTCGTGATGACGTCGCCCAGTCCCACTCCGAGATGTACGATCGTCTGCGCGATTTGCGGGCGAATGCCGCTGATGATGCAATCGGCACCCATGAGCCGGGCTGCGGTAACCGTCTTGAGCAGATGTTGGGCCACGAGGGTATCTACGGTGGGCACGCCCGTGATATCGATGATGGCGACGCGGGAACCAGTATTCACGATCTGCTGCAGAAGGGATTCCATGACGATCTGGGTACGTGCGCTGTCGAGAGTGCCGATGAGCGGCAACGCCAGAATACCCTCCCAAAGCTTCACGACTGGGGTTGACAGTTCCAACATGTCCTGTTGCTGTCGCTGGATGATCGCTTCTCGCGACTTCAGAAACACTTCGGTCGTGTAAAGCCCGATATTGTCCAGCATGTTGTTGGCCTCCCAGGTTTGGGAGGCAAGGCCATCGGCGTCCTTCGACTCTCGTCGCAATCTCGCGAAGAGCGGTTTCTTGAAAGAAAGAACAAACCGAGCAGTTTCTGAAGCAGTGAAGCCCTGTGCGGCACGCGAACGCGAGATGTCAATCAGCAACTCGCGCATGTCCTGCCAGACGGGACCGCTCAGGTC
>Ga0196970_1000834_pt1 | contig 28166 bp, 31 predicted proteins | sample S1v_513CmetaG_FD_148672 | JGI IMG/M metagenome (GOLD analysis project Ga0196970, IMG submission 148672) | Soil microbial communities from Anza Borrego desert, Southern California, United States - S1+v_5-13C | ecosystem: Environmental > Terrestrial > Soil > Desert | place: USA: California... | reverse complement strand
AGACGGTGGTCGGCAACCAGACCCGCGTCAAGGTGGTGAAGAACAAGATGGCCCCGCCGTTCCGCGTGGTCGAGTTCGACATCATGTACGGCGAGGGCGTGTCGAAGGTGGGCGAACTGCTCGACCTGGGCATCCAGGCCGGCGTGGTCGAGAAGTCGGGCGCGTGGTTCTCCTACGACGGCACCCGCATCGGCCAGGGCCGCGAGAACGCCAAAACCTTCCTGCGGAACAATCCCGATATGGCGAAGGCCATCGAGGACAAGATCCGCGGCAACGCCGGCCTCGTCGCCGACGCCATGATGGGAACGCCGGAGACCGACGCCGACGCCGCGACGCCGGAATGACGGGCGAGGGGCCTTGCCCCTCGCGCTCCCCACCAAGGGCCGTGAGGCCCTTGGATCCCGGGACATAAGAGGCGTCGCCCCGAGAGGCGGCGCCTTTTTTGTCCCCTCTCCCGCCCCGGGAGCGTGGAGCCGGTGCCGAAGGCAACGGGCGCCGAAGGCGATCGTAGGCGACGCGCGGTCGCCCGACTTGCGGGCGACCGGTGGAGGGGGCCACGCGCAGCGTGGGAGGGTGAGAGGGTGCCGCAAGGATCCAAGGACGCGTGCAACCAACCCCCTCCGGGCGTTTCATGGCGTTTCACGGCGTCGCATCCGCCGCTGGCCTTCTGTGGACAGCCACACTAAGTCACGCTAAAAGCACCCGTTCGGCCTTTCCTTGGCCCGATCCGCGCACCGGAGCCTGACGATCCCATGCAGACCGCCAACGACATCCGCACCACGTTCCTGGACTACTTCGCCAAGCACGGCCACCAGAAGGTGGACTCGTCGCCGCTGGTGCCGCGCAACGACCCGACGTTGATGTTCACCAACGCCGGCATGGTGCAGTTCAAGAACGTGTTCACGGGTGCCGAGTCCCGTCCGTACAAGCGGGCCGCCACCTCGCAGAAGTGCGTGCGCGCCGGCGGCAAGCACAACGACCTGGACAACGTCGGCTACACGGCGCGCCACCACACCTTCTTCGAGATGCTCGGCAACTTCTCGTTCGGCGACTACTTCAAGGAAGGCGCCATTGAGATGGCCTGGGGCCTGATCACCAAGGAATTCGGCTTGCCCAAGGACAAGCTGATGGTGACGGTCCACACCTCCGACGAGGACGCTGCCGCGCTGTGGCGCAAGATCGCCGGCCTGCATGATTCGAAGATCATCCGCATCCCGACCGACGACAATTTCTGGCGCATGGGCGACACCGGCCCGTGCGGGCCGTGCTCGGAGATCTTCTTCGACCACGGTCCCCAGGTGCAGGGCGGCCCGCCGGGTTCCGAGGACGCGGACGGCGACCGCTTCATCGAGATCTGGAACCTCGTGTTCATGCAGTACGAGCAGCTGGGTCCCGACAACCTGGTCCCGCTGCCCAAGCCCTCCATCGACACCGGCATGGGCCTGGAGCGCCTGGCCGCCGTGCTGCAGGGCAAGCACGACAACTACGACATCGACCTGATGCGGGCGCTGATCCTGGCGTCGGCCGAGGCGACGAAGACCTCGCCGGACGGTCCGCACGCCGTGTCGCACCGCGTCATCGCCGACCACCTGCGCTCCACCTCGTTCCTGATCGCCGACGGCGTGCTGCCGTCGAACGAGGGGCGCGGCTACGTGCTGCGCCGCATCATGCGCCGCGCCATGCGCCACGCGCACATGCTGGGCGCGCGCGAGCCGCTGATGCACCGCCTCGTCCCGGCGCTGGTGCAGCAGATGGGCGACGCCTATCCCGAGCTGAACCGCGCCCGCGCGCTGATCGTCGAGACGCTCAAGCTGGAGGAAACCCGCTTCAAGCAGACCCTTGAGCGCGGCCTGAAGCTGCTGGAAGAGGCGGAGGAGCCGCTGCCCGCCGGCACGCCGCTGCCGGGCGACGTGGCGTTCAAGCTGTACGACACCTACGGCTTCCCGCTCGACCTCACCCAGGACGTTCTGCGCGCCAAGGGGCGCCCGGTCGACGAAGCCGGCTTCAAGGCCGCCATGGACGAGCAGCGCCGCAAGGCGCGCGAGTCGTGGGCCGGCTCGGGCGAGGCGGCGACCGAGAAGCTGTGGTTCGAACTGAAGGACGAGCTGGGCGCCACGGAGTTCTTCGGCTACGACACCGAGGTGGCCGAGGGCAAGGTGACCGCCATCGTCAAGGGCGACGGCCGCGTCGAGCAGGCCGGCGTGGGTGACGAGGTGTTTGTAATCGTCAACCAGACCCCGTTTTACGCCGAATCGGGCGGTCAGGTCGGCGACACCGGCGTTATCTTCACCGCCGAGGGCACCGAGGTGGTGGTCAAGGACACGCTGAAGAAGCTGGGCGCCGTCTGGGCGCACCAGGGCGCGGTCACCAAGGGCACGCTCAAGGTCGGCGACGTGGTCGAGCTGCGCGTCGATGGCGAGCGCCGCGCGGCGATCCGCGCCAACCACTCGGCCACGCACCTTCTGCACAAGGCGTTGCAGAACCGCCTGGGCGAGCACGTCACGCAGAAGGGCTCGCTGGTGGCGCCGGAGCGGCTGCGCTTCGACATCTCGCAGCCTACCGCCCTGTCGGCCGAGGACATCGCCGAGGTGGAGGCGGAGGTCAACAACCGCATCCTCGGCAACAGCGAGGTGGTCACCCGCCTGATGTCGCCGGACGAGGCGAAGGCCAGCGGCGCCATGGCGCTGTTCGGCGAGAAGTACGGCGACGAGGTGCGCGTCGTCTCCATGGGCGGCCCGCACGGCGAGGCGGAGCGCGACTACTCCATCGAGCTGTGCGGCGGCACGCACGTGCGGCGCACCGGCGACATCGGCATCTTCAAGATCGTCGCCGAGGGCGCGGTCGCCGCGGGCGTGCGCCGCATCGAGGCGCTGACCGGCAAGGGTGCGGCCCACTACCTCGCCGGGCGCGAGCAGCTGCTGGGCGAAGCCGCCTCGGCGCTGAAGGTGCGTCCGGAGGAGGTGCCGTCCCGCGTCGCCGCGCTGGTCGACGAGCGCCGCAAAATGGAGCGCGAGCTGGCCGAACTGCGCCGTCAGGTCGCCATGGGTGGCGGGGCGAAGGCCGACAGCGGCTCTGCGGCCAAGGAGGTGAACGGCATCAAGTTCGCCGCCCGCGTGGTGGACGGCCTGCCGGCCAAGGACCTCAAGCCGATGGCCGACGAACTGAAGAAGCAGCTCGGTTCCGGCGTGGTGGCCCTGGTGGCGACCAACGAGGGTAAGGCGTCCATCGTCGTGGGTGTCACCGACGACCTGACCGGCCGCGTCAATGCGGTCGATCTGGTGCGCGTCGGCGCCGAGGCCTGCGGCGGCAAGGGCGGCGGCGGACGTCCCGACATGGCCCAGGCCGGCGGCCCGGACGCGTCGCTGGCCAACGCCGCCGTCGAGGCCATCGAGAAGGCCATCGCCGAGAAGGTGGTGGCGTAAGCCGCGTCACTTGCCCCCCTCCCAACCTCCCCCCGCTTCGCAGGGGGAGGGGCCTCAATTCCCTCCTCCGCCCAGCGGGGGAGGGTTAGGGTGGGGGCCCGACGCGACACCCTGCCGTTCCATCTCGCGCCCCAGCTGCCCGCACAAGGCCAGCCCGGCCATGCGGAAGTCCCCGGCGAGCGATTTGAGCGGCGCCTCGAAGGTCTTCGGCCGGTTCTTCTCGACCACGAAGTGCCCGAACCACGCGAAGCCGTAGCCGGCCAGCGGTGCTGCGGCCAGCAGCCGCCAGTCACCCCGCGCCACACCGGCCACCAGGAGCCCGGTCGCCAGCACCGTCCCCGTCACATGCAGCGCCCGGTTCACCGGGTGCCGATGCTGGGATAGGTATTCGGGCCAGAAGTCGCGTTCCATGCAGCGGGAACGCGTGCGGCCGGCCCGTGGTTCCGCTCTTGAAAGCGCCGCCGCAATCCTGGAAGGTTGCTGTCCCTGACGGACAACGGGACGGATTCGATGCGCTTCACCGGTACCGACACCTACGTCGCCACCGAGGACCTGATGGTGGCGGTCAACGCGGCGATCACGCTGGAGCGCCCGCTGCTCGTCAAGGGCGAGCCCGGCACCGGGAAGACCGTGCTCGCCCAGGAGATCGCCCGTGCCTTGGGCAAGCCGCTGATCCAGTGGCACATCAAGTCGACCACCAAGGCGCAGCAGGGCCTGTACGAGTACGACGCGGTGAGTCGCCTGCGCGACTCCCAGCTCGGCGAAGAGCGGGTGCACGAGATCGCCAACTACATCGTGCGGGGCAAGCTGTGGGAGGCCTTCGAGGCGCCGGAAGCCCCGGTGCTGCTGATCGACGAGATCGACAAGGCCGACATCGAGTTCCCCAACGACCTGCTGCTCGAACTCGACCGCATGGAGTTCCACGTCTACGAGTCGCGCCAGACCATCAAGGCCAGGCAGCGCCCGATCGTCGTCATCACCTCGAACAACGAAAAGGAACTGCCGGACGCCTTCCTGCGCCGCTGCTTCTTCCACTACATCCGCTTCCCCGACCGCGAGACCATGGGGCGGATCGTCGACGTGCATTACCCCGGCCTTAAGCGGGATCTGCTGCGCGAGGCGATGACCCTGTTCTACGAGTTGCGCGAGGTGCCGGGCCTGAAGAAGAAGCCTTCGACGTCCGAACTGCTCGACTGGATCAAGCTCCTGATGGTCGAGGATGTCGATCCCGAGACGCTGCGCGCCAAGGATGCCCACAAGATCATCCCGCCCCTGTGCGGTGCCTTGCTGAAGAACGAGCAGGACGTGCACCTGTTGGAGCGCCTGGCCTTTATCGCGCGGCGCGAGGGGCGGTAGGGGACTGCGGCGAAATGCCGAGGGTTCGTTAACCAAGGCCGTTCTATACTGTGCCCATGATGTCCCGCATTCTTGGCCTCCTCGCGCTGATCCTGCTCGCCGCCGGCTTCGTGACCGGAACGGCGGCGCCGGCGCACGCCATGGCGCACCATCACCACGCACCGGCCATTTCCGCCGCGGGGGAGCCCTGCACGCCGGAGGTGCTGTCGTCGGCCGAGCACGCGGCCGACTGCGCCACGCACCACGGCGGGTTCCCCGTCCATCGGCATGGCGCTGCCGGCTGCCTCTGCGCGGTCGGCGCCTGCGACCTGTCGGCGCTGCCCGCCCGGCTGGCGGTGGCGGTGTACGGACCCGTGGACATCCTGCTGCCGGCGACCGACCAGGCCCCGTCGGCCTTTGCTCCAGCGCCGCCGCTCAAGCCGCCGCGCGCTTAGCCTCGCATCCCGTTCGCTTTCTTTCCGTCACACGCGGCTGCGCCTGCGCGCAGCAGCCGCACGAACACGCGAGGCTCGTCATGAGCATGACCCACTACATGGAACTGCTGGCCGTCAACCAGCCCTGGAATCTGCTGATCTTCATGGCCGTCCCCGTCATCCTGGCCGAGACGGTGGCCATCTCGGAACTGTACCTGCTCTACACCCGCGCCTACGACGGCGGGGTGCGGGCGCTGAACCGCTGGGCCGGCATTATCGTTGGCGTCTACTTCACGGGTGTCTTCGTCTACCTGATGACCAACGCGGTGATCCCGCTGACCGCCACAGGTGGCTGGCGGGGGCCGGCGGACGTGCTGGCGGTCGGCTTCTATCTGGCCGGCATCGTGCCGCTGGGCGGCATCGCGCTCCTGGAAATGGGTATCTTCGCCAAGGGCCGCGGCGAGCACGACCGCATGATGATCCACGCGGCGCTGGTCGGCCTGTTCTTGATCGTCGCGCATGTGGCGATGATCTTCGGCATGCTGGACCCGTCGATCCTGATGAACGCCGTGGTGCCCGGCGGCCACGGCATGCACTGACGTCCCGGAATCCAAGGGCCCGTGGCCCTTGGCGGAGGAAGCGCGAGGGAAGCTCTTGGCGGGTCCGAAGGACCCGCCTCCCTCGCGTTTCCTTCACGGCGCCATGAAGACGCTCTTGTGCGTGCCAGTCTCGCCGGTCTTGGTTTCCTTCACCGCAAAGGTGACGTCGGTGGATCCGCTCTTCGCTTCGCCCTGTGGCAGCCGGACGAAGATGCGGTAGGTCGCCACGGAGTCCGGCTCAGCGGTGAGCGTCAGCTCCTGCCCATGTGCGTCCAGGCTGGCCGCGGACATCTCCGGTTCCTTGAGGCCCTGGAGCGCCAGGGTGTAGGTGCGCGGCTCGTGCGTCTTGTTGAGGACCTTGACGGTGTAGGCGTTCTGCACCGAGCCGTTCGACAGCGTGACGAACAGCGGCGCGCGGTCGCGCAGCACGTTGAGGTCCACGGTCGCCCGCATCATCAGGCTGACGATCATGGCGCTGGCGACGGTCAGCAGGATAAGGCCGTAGACGATGGTGCGCGGCCGGACGACGCGCGGCTTCACCACCTTGCTCTGCGCCTTCGCCACCTGGTCGTTCTGGGTGTCGAACAAGATCAGGTCGCCAGGGCGGCCGATCTGCGCCATCACCTCGTTGCAGGCATCGACGCACAGGCCGCAGCCGATGCAGGAGATCTGCTGTCCTTTGCGGATGTCGGTGCCGGTCGGGCAGACGTGGACGCACAGCTTGCAGTCGATGCAGTCGCCGAAACCTTCCGCCTCCCGCTCCTCCCAGGTCTGCGACTTGCGCAGTGGGTGGCGGCCTTCGCCGCGCCAGTCCTGGTAGGTGACGATGTAGGTCTCCTCGTCGACCATGGCCGACTGGAAGCTGCGCCACGGGCAGACGTAGATGCAGACCTGCTCGCGCGCCCAGCCGGCGAAGAAATAGCAGGTGAAGCTGAACAGCGCGGCGAAGCCCAGCACGGTGAACGACGCCTGCCCGGCCAGCAGATCGCGCATCAGCGTCGGCGCGTCATTGAAGTAGAAGACCCAGGCGCCCCCGGTGGCGACGCCGATCAGCATCCACACGAGATGCTTGGCGGCCTTGCGGGCGGCCTTGTTCAGGCTCCAGGGGGCCTTGTCGAGGCGGATGCGCTCGGTGCGGCTGCCTTCGATCTTGCGCTCGACCCAGATGAACAGGTCGGTCCACACGGTCTGCCAGCAGGCGTAGCCGCACCAGATGCGGCCGAACAGCGTGGTAGCGGCGAACAGGCCGATGGCCGCCAGGATCAGCAGGCCGGTGAGGTAGTAGACCTCCTGCGGCCAGATCTCGATGAAGAAGAAGTACAGGCGACGGCCGGGCATATCGACCAGCACCGCCTGGTCCGGGATGCCGGGGCCGCGGTCCCAGCGGATCCACGGCGTAACGTAGTAGATGCCCAGCAGCAGCGCCACCGCCATCCATTTCAGGCGGCGGAAGGTCCCCCGGACGTCAGCCGGGTAGACCTTGGGACGGTTGATGAACCAGTGACGGCCGGGCTCGTCTGCTGCGGGAAGGGAGGCGTGCGTAGAGAGGGACATGGCATCCTCGTGCCGGGTGGCTCGATGGTGGCCGCTTCTATGTTTCCCTAATGTACGCCGTCTGTGACCAAGTCACATTGAGCTACCGCAATGGCAGATCAGGACTTTTTGCCGCGGAGCTGGTCCAGGCCGTCGCGGTAGGCGGCGTCGAACAGCGCCTCCAGCTCGGCATTGGTGCCGCGCAGGCCGGCCACTACGGAGGCCGCCCACTCGAAGTACTCTATCTTGCGTTCCAGCGTCCAATCCGCCGGGGGGCTGGTCTGCATGGAACGCAGGTTGCTGATCTTGTCGGCCAGCCTGACCAGCTTGGCGCGGTGCGAGGCGTGCGGGGCGGAGTCCACCTGGCGCTGCTTGCGCTCTTCCTTGGTCAGGCGCTTGTCGTCGGTGACCTCGGCGACGATGGAGGCGATCTCGGCACCGAAGTGCTCCTCCAGCTCCTCGCGGGTGGCGTCGGTGTCCTCCAGCGCATCGTGCAGGATGCCGGCGGCGATGGCCTGCGGGTCCTCGCCCCGGGTCGCCTCGGCCACCAGCCTCGCCACCTCGACGAGGTGGTTGACGTAGGGTTCGCCGCGCACGCCCTTGCGGCGGTGGTCGGTGTGCTTGTGGGCGGCGAAGTCGAGGGCGCGGGCGAATTGGATAAGCGGGTTCATCACCTGATTCGTTGGGCCTGTTTCCTGAAGCGACGCTATAATGCCGGCCCAGTCGGGAGAACGCCATTGTTCACGAGCTTCTTTTTCGAGCTGCGCCAAGCCGGCGTGCCGGTGTCGCTGAAGGAATACCTGACGCTGATGGAGGCCATGAAGCGTGGTCTGGCCCATTACAGCGTCGAGGATTTCTATTATCTCAGCCGCTCCTGCCTGGTGAAGGACGAGCGCAACCTGGACCGCTTCGACCGCGTCTTCGGCCGCGTCTTCAAGGGCATCGGCGACCCGCCCCCGGAGGGCGAGGAGGTGCCGGTGGTCGACCTGCCGGAGGAATGGCTGCGCAAGCTGGCCGAGCGCTTCCTGACCGAGGAGGAGAAACGCCAGGTTCAGGCGCTGGGAGGCTGGCAGAAGCTGATGGAGACGCTGGCGCAGCGTCTGGCCGAGCAGAAGGGCCGGCACCAGGGCGGCTCGAAGTGGATCGGCACCGCCGGCACCTCGCCCTTCGGCGCCTACGGCTACAATCCCGAGGGCGTCCGCATCGGCCAGAAGGAGTCGCGCCATCGCCGCGCCGTGAAGGTGTGGGACAAGCGCGAGTTCAAGAACCTCGATGATTCGGTGGAGTTGGGTACGCGCAACATCAAGGTGGCGCTGCGTCGGCTGCGCAAGTTCGCCCGCACCGGGGCGGCCAGCGAGCTGGACCTGCCCGGCACCATCAAGGCCACCGCCAACAACGCCGGCTGGCTGGACCTGAAGTTGGTGCCGGAGCGGCACAATGCGGTGAAGGTATTGCTGTTCCTGGACATCGGCGGGTCGATGGACGACCACGTCCGCCTGTGCGAGGAGCTGTTCTCCGCCGTGCGGACGGAGTTCAAGCACCTCGAGCACTTCTACTTCCACAACTGCGTCTACGAGAGCGTGTGGAAGGACAACCGCCGCCGCGGCGACCAGCGCACCTCCACCTGGGACGTGCTGCACACCTACGCCGCCGACTACAAGCTGGTCTTTGTCGGCGACGCCGCCATGAGCCCCTACGAGATCGTCTACCCTGGCGGCAGCGTCGAGCACTGGAACGAGGAGGCCGGGCAGGTCTGGCTGCAGCGGATGCTGTCGGTCTACTCCAAGGCGGTGTGGCTGAACCCGGTGCCGCAGCAGCACTGGAACTACACGGAGAGCACGCGGATCCTCCAGCGCCTCATGGGCGGACGCATGTACCCGCTGACGCTGGAAGGGCTGGACGCGGCGATGCGGGAACTGGTGCGGTAGGGTCCTTCAACGGCCCGTGACGGCGATGTGCCCGGCTTGCGCACAGGGTATGAGTTCACGCGCGCTGCGGCAGCCTGCCGCCTTTTAGCCGCGCGCTTCCGTTGCAAGCCGCTCCACTTTACGGCTAGGGTCCGGCGCGAAGGAGTTATCCGCATGTCGGACGTCACCCCCATCACGGTCGCCAAGGGCGACGGCATCGGCCCCGAGATCATGGACGCCGTGCTGTACATCCTCGGTGCGGCCGGCGCGCGCCTCAAGGTGGAGGAGGTGCCGGCGGGGGAGAGCATGTACCGCAAGGGCTATGCGGGCGGGCTCGGGCCGGACGGCTGGGCGTCGATCCGCCGCACGCGCGTGTTCCTCAAGGGGCCGGTGGCGACGCCGCAGGGGGTGGGGCACAAGTCGCTGAACGTCACGGCGCGCACGGCGCTGGGGCTGTTCGCCAACGTGCGCCCCTGCGTCTCCTATCACCCCTACGTGCGCACGCGACATCCGCGCATGGACGTGGTGATCATCCGCGAGAACGAGGAGGACCTTTACACCGGCATCGAGCACCGGCAGACCGACGACGTGATCCAGTCGGTCAAGCTGATCTCGCAGCCGGGATCCGAGCGCATCGTCCGCTACGCTTTCGAATATGCCCGCGCCAACCGCCGGCGCAAGGTGACGGCGCTGGTCAAGGACAACGTCATGAAGATGACGGACGGCCTGTTCCTGCGCATCTTCCACGAGGTCGCGGCCGAGTACCCGGAGATCAAGGCCGACCACCTGATCGTCGACGTGGGCGCCGCCCGCCTCGCCGACCAGCCCGAGCGTTTCGACGTCATCGTCACGCTCAACCTCTACGGCGACATCGTCTCCGACATCGCGGCGCAGATCACCGGCTCGGTCGGGCTGGCCGGCTCGGCCAACGTTGGCGACCGCTGCGCCATGTTCGAGGCGATCCATGGCGCGGCACCCGCGCTGGCGGGGCAGGGGATCGCCAACCCCTCGGGCTTGCTGATGGCGGCGGTGATGATGCTGGTCCATCTCGGGCAGGGCGAGGTCGCGGCGCGCGTGCACAACGCTTGGCTCCGCACCGTCGAGGACGGTGTCCACACGGTCGACATCTTCTCCCGCGGCGCCAGCCGCTACCGGGTCGGCACGCACGGCTTCGCCGATGCGGTGATCGAGCGGCTGGGGCTGTTTCCGTCGACGCTGCCCGCGGTCGGCTATGCCAGCGCGCGGCCGGCCTTCGACACCGGCTTGCGCGCCGGCGGGCGCCGGCCGGCGGTGAAGGAACTGATCGGCGTGGACGTCTTCCTGCACTGGTCCGGCGGCCTGCCCGACGACCTCGCCGCACTCCTCCAGCCCCTGGCCGGGGCGCAGCTGGAACTGGCCAGCATCTCCAACCGCAGCCAGAAGGTCTGGCCGGACGGCAACGCGAACATCTTCTGTACCGACCATTGGCGCTGCCGTTTCATGGCGTCCGGGCAGCCCATCGCGCACCGTGACATCGTCGACCTGCTGGGCCGCATCGCCGCCGCCGGTCTGGACTTCATCCAGACCGAAAACCTCTGCAACTTCGACGGCAAGGCCGGTTTTTCCGCGGCGTAGGCCTATGCCCTTGAACCGGCCGGCGCCGGAATAATGTCCCCTTATGCGGCGTCCTTTGAAGAAGGGCCGCCGCGCCGAAGGGGGGCCGATCATGCCAGCGGACGAGATCGACGAGCGCGCCATCGCTGCCCATGTGCCGCGCCTCAGACGCTACGCCGCAGCGCTGGTCGGCAACATGGCGGATGCCGACGATCTCGTGCAGGATTGCGTGGAGAAGGCGCTGACCAGCCGCCGCTCGTTGCGCGATCCCAGCCGTCTGGGCGGCTGGCTGATGTCGATTCTGCACAATCTCCACGTCAGCGGCCTCCGCTGGAGACGGCGCCGCGGGCACGAGTTGTCGGTCGAGAGATTCGCCGACGACGTGGCGCTCAGCGCCCCGCCGGCCGACCGCGTTGCGGTGCGCGACTTCGTGCGCGCGTTCGGGCAGTTGTCCGAGGAGCACCGGCGCATCCTGCTGCTGACGGGGTTGGAGGGCATGTCCTACCGCGAGGTCGCGGAGGTGCTGGACGTGCCGATCGGCACGGTGATGTCACGCTTGGCACGTGCCCGTGAACGGCTGCGCGTTCTCCTGGAAGGGGGGGAGGAGCAGGTGCTGAGGAGGATCAAATGACGACCCCCGAGGAGGAGCCCGTGACCGAGGCCGATCTGCACGCGTGGCTCGACGGCGAACTGCCCGAGGAGCGCAAGCCCGCGGTCCGGCGGTACCTGGACGATCACCCTGACGTCGCCCGCCGCTTCGCCAGCTACCGCGAGCAGCAGGAGATGCTTGGACGCGCCTTCACCCCGCTGATCAACCGACCACTGCCCGACAGTCTGGAGCCGCCCTTCAGCCGTCCGCGTCGCCGTTCGCTTGCCTTGCTGACGGGGTTCGCCGTGGCGGCGTCGTTGCTGATGTTCGTGGCCGGCGGGGCGACCGGTTGGCTGGCCCGCGGCTGGATGACGCCGGCCGGCGGGCCGGACGGGACCTTCGTCGCCAACGCCGTCGCCGCCCACCGCGTGTTCGTCACCGAGGTACGCCACCCCGTCGAGGTCGGCGCCGATCAGGAGGAGCACCTCGTCACCTGGCTCGGCAAGCGCATCGGCAAGCCGCTGCGCGCCCCGCGCCTGAGCAACCACGGCTATGAGCTGGTCGGTGGCCGTCTGCTTTCCGACATGGACGGACCGGCGGCCCAGCTCATGTACCAGGATGCGGCGGGTCGTCGCATCACCCTCTACGTTCGGCCTAGCCGTGACCCCGCGAACACATCGTTCCGTTTTGCGGGCGATCACGGCGTTCGTGCTTTCTATTGGGCCGACAACGGGTTAGCGTGGGCCTTAACGGGCGAGCTCGAAAGAGGCACGCTCTCGGCCCTGGCCGAGGAGGTGTACCGCGCGTTGAACACCTAGGGCCAACGGACTTATGCACAGAAATGTTGTCGACACCCCCTATCCCTAGCCCTGTCCATCTGGTAGGTTTATTCCAAGCTGGCACAAGATGTTGCGTCTTATGGAAAACTGCCTACTAGCCTCAAGGGTATAAACCGCCGGCCCGGGCAACGGGGGAACCGGACGAAGTGGAGACAGGGGATGAGTTGGACGGACGAACGGATTCAACAGCTTAAAGATCTTTGGGCGCAGGGGTTGAGCGCCAGCGAGATTGCCGACACGCTCGGCGACATCAGCCGCAACGCTGTGATCGGCAAGGCGCATCGCCTGGGCCTGTCCGGCCGGCCGTCGCCTATCAAGAAGAAGCCCAGCAGAGGGGCCACGATCCTCAGCCTCACCGAGCGCATGTGCAAGTGGCCGGTGGGCGATCCCAAGCACCAGGACTTCCATTTCTGCGGCAAGCAGGCGCTGACCGGGCTGCCGTACTGCGCGGAGCACGCGGCGGTCGCCTACCAGCCCAGCTCCAGCAAGAAGCGCGACGAGGATCGCAGCGTCGGCGTGGCCTGAGCCCGCCGGCCATCGCCTCCGTGTCCGGAACGAAAAGGCGGCCTCCAAGGAGGCCGCCTTTTTTGTGGTGTGCGCGGGGTTGCGCCCGGTCCCCACCCAACCACGGTCGCCCGCAAGTCGGGCGACCGCGCTCCGCCTTCCGCGGCTTTGCCGCGGATGCCTGCGGCACCGGCTCCACGCCCCCGGCCTGGCCGGGGGAGGGAACATAACCTTCCCCCGCCGAAGGTGGGGGAAGGAGGGGCCCACGCGAAGTGTGGGAGGAGGGGGCCCCAGCGCCAACAGGAAACACAGAGGGGACGGGCGCCCCAATCTCCGTGTCTCCGTGCCTCCGTGGTTCGAATTTCCCTCAATACTCCACGTCGCCGTGCTTCAGGCGCACCAGCTCGCCCTTGGACAGCGAGAGGAGAAGCTGCACGATCGTTTCGTGCATGATGATGGTGCGGTGATTGCCGCTGTCCTGCATGTGTTGGCGCAGCGCCTCGCGCACCTTGGGCACGCCAGTCACGTCGATCAGGATGTCGAGTTCCTCGCCCAGGCGCGCCAGTTCCATGAAGTCGGTGGTGGTCGCGATGCCGCGCGCCCGAGCGAGCTGTATGCCGGGTGCTTGCGGGTCCAGGTCGGCCACGCCCCTGACCTCGACGAAAGGAGCGTCGAGGAGTTGCCGGAGAAGCGGCGTACCGGTCTCACCGGCACCGATCACGGCGACGCAGAAGGTGCTGTTGGGCATCGTTTCCTCGGGTGGTTTTCATGAAAAAAAGCCCGGGGCGCGGGGCCCCGGGCTTTTTTGGGAGTCCGGGGGGCGCACGCGTCCCCCCTCGTTCTCCGCCGAAACGCCCCCCGAGTGAGAGGGGCCATGGTGTCGCACCCGGACGCTCAGTTCCAGGAAGCCATCTTCTTCTGCAGGTTCTCGTCCAGCTTGTCGAGGAACTGCTTGGTGGTCAGCCAGGGCTGCTCCGGACCGATGAGGATGGCCAGGTCCTTGGTCATATAGCCGGCCTCGACGGTCTCGACGCAGACGCGCTCGAGGGTCTGGGCGAACTTGACCACGTCCGGCGTGTTGTCGAACTTGCCGCGGTAGGCGAGGCCCTGCGTCCAGGCGTAGATCGAGGCGATCGGGTTGGTCGAGGTTTCCTTGCCCTTCTGGTGCTCGCGGTAGTGGCGGGTCACCGTGCCGTGCGCGGCCTCAGCCTCGACGGTCTTGCCGTCCGGCGTGATCAGCACCGAGGTCATCAGGCCCAGCGAGCCGAAGCCCTGCGCCACCACGTCCGACTCCACGTCGCCGTCGTAATTCTTGCAGGCCCACACGAAGCCGCCTTCCCACTTCAGCGCCGAAGCGACCATGTCGTCGATCAGGCGGTGCTCGTAGGTCAGGCCGCGCTCCTTGAACTTCGCCGCATAGTCGCGGTCGTAGATCTCCTGGAAGATGTCCTTGAAGCGGCCGTCATAGGCCTTGAGAATCGTGTTCTTGGTCGACAGATAGACCGAGTAGTTGCGCTCCAAGCCGTACAGGAAGCTGGAATGCGCGAAACCGGCGATCGACTCGTCGAGGTTGTACATGCCCATGGCCACGCCGGCGCCAGGGAAGTCGAACACCTCGTGCTCGATCGGCTCGCCGCCGCCCGCGGGCGTCCACTTGATGGTCAGCTTGCCCGCACCCGGCACCTTGAAGTCGGTCGCCTTGTACTGGTCGCCGAAGGCGTGGCGGCCGATGATGATCGGCTTGGTCCAGCCCGGCACGTAGCGCGGCACGTTGGAGCAGACGATCGGCTCGCGGAAGACGGTGCCGCCGATGATGTTGCGGATCGTGCCGTTCGGCGACTTCCACATCTTCTTCAGCTTGAACTCTTCGACGCGCGCCTCGTCCGGGGTGATGGTGGCGCACTTGACGCCCACGCCGTACTTCTGGATCGCCTTGGCCGATTCGACGGTCACTTGGTCGTCGGTCTTGTCGCGGTTCTCGATCCCGAGATCATAGTACTTCAGGTCGATGTCGAGGTACGGCAGGATCAGCTTGTCCTTGATGAACTGCCAGATGATGCGCGTCATCTCATCGCCGTCGAGCTCGACGACCGGATTGGCGACTTTGATCTTCTTCATGGGTACGAGGTCTCCCCGTGGGGTAAGGGCGGTGCGTTTGTCCTTGGGCGCCGTTCTCGCCATCCAGCGGGCGTGACCGGACTGGCCGCCCAGGGGCAGCCCATCCGGCTAGGCGGCGGTATGGCGGTCTTATATCACCGGCCCGACGGGAAAAGGAAGGTACGGCGGTTGGTAAAGAATCGGTTGTCGCAGCCTGGGGAGGTGGGGGTGGGAACGCCCTGCAATGGCTCAAAGCCACTTCGTCTCGGGCGGCACCGCCGGTTCGGGTTCGCGCTTCAGGGCCTCGAACACGTCCTCGACCCTGTCCACCACGGTGAAGAGGCCGCGGTGCGCGGGCTGGCAGAAGCCGCGCGTGATCATGTGCTCGATCATGCCGACCAGCGGTGTCCAATAGCCGTCCACGTCGACGATGACGATCGGCTTGTCGTGCAGGCGCAACTGCTTCCAGGTCAGCACCTCGAACGTCTCGTCCATGGTGCCCAGCCCGCCGGGCAGCACGACGAAGGCGTCCGAGCGGTCGACCATCATCCGCTTGCGGGTGTGCATGCTGTCGACCACATGCAACTCGGACAGGCCGGTGTGCTCCACCTCCAGTGCCTGGATGTGCTGGGGGATGATGCCGACGACGCTCCCGCCTCCGCCGATGGCGGCATCGGCCACGATGCCCATCAGCCCGACCCGGCCGCCGCCGTAGACGACCTGGATCTCGCGCTCCGCCAGGCCGGCGCCCAGTTCGTGCGCCGCCTTTTTGTAGACGTCGGAGACGCGGCTGGAGGCACCGCAGTACACGCAGACGGAGTTCGGGGTCTTCATCCCAGGCACCTTCATCGTTTGCTTCGCGATCTTGTGATTGGTTCACGGCCGTTGCCGCGTTACACCATCAGGGGTGGAATAACAAGCCTACCCCTGGCGTCTAACGATTGCTTAAGTCAATCAATGTCGGGAGGGATCACATGGACCATCGCATTCTCAACGCTCTCATGGCTGCCGCGGTTTCCGCGGGCCTGTCGACCGCGTTCACGCCGGCCCAGGCGGCCAGCCCGGTCGAGCAGGTGGCCGCGCGCGAGCAGGCGATGAAACGTATGGGAAGCGGCGTGCAGGCCGTCGGCAAATACTTGAAGGGCGAGGGCGGTTCCCCCGCCGATGCGCGGAGTGCCGCCGCCGCGATCACCGAGGTCTCGTCCCTCAACCCCAAGCAGGTGTTCGCCGAAGGTACGGGCATCGGCGTCGCCAAGAGCGACGCCAAGCCGGAGCTGTGGCAGAATTTCGGCAAGGTCCAGGAAATCTGGGCCCAGCTCAAGCCCGCCGCCGCCAAGCTCGACGCCGCCGGGAGCAGCGGCAACAAGCAGCAGATCGCCCAGGCCATGCAGGAGGTCGGCAAGGTATGCTCGAGCTGCCACGAGAACTACCGCCGGACCCCGCCCACCCAATGAGCAAGGCTTCGTTCGCCGCGGCCGTCCTGCTGCCGTTCGTCCTCTGGGCGGACGGCGGTGCCGTATGGGGGGCCGATCCGTCGTCCCCCGACCCGGTGCAGCGCGGGGAGTACGTCTTCATCGCCGCCGGCTGCCATGGATGCCACACGGATGAAAAGAACGGCGGTGCGCCGCTGGCCGGCGGGCGGGCGATGAAGACGCCGTTCGGCACCTTCCACACGCCCAACATCACGCCCGACCCGCAGCACGGCATCGGCCGCTGGTCGGATGCGGATTTCGTGCAGGCGCTCCGCCACGGTCGGGAGCCGGATGGCGAGGCGCTGTTCCCGGCGTTCCCCTACACCTCCTATACGAAGATGAGCGAGCGCGACCTGCTCGACCTCCGGGCTTATCTGATGACCCGTCCGCCGGTCGCTGCGCCCAACAGGCCGCACGACCTGACGCCGCCGTTCGGCTGGCGCTTCCTGCTGCCGGTCTGGCAGTGGCTCCACCTCGAGGAGGGGACGCTGGCCGACGACCCTGCCAAGCCGGCGGAATGGAACCGCGGCCGCTACCTGGTCGAGGCGCTGGGCCACTGCGGCGAGTGCCACAGTCCGCGCGGCCTGATGGGCGGGATGGACCACGACCGCGCGCTGGCCGGCAACCCGAACGGCCCGGACGGCGACAAGGTGCCGGGCCTGCGCCCCGGCGTGAAGGGCGCCGGCGAACTGTCGGTGGGCGAGATCGAAACGGTGCTGGAGCTGGGAATGCAGCCCGACGGCGACTTCGTCGGCGGCGCCATGGGCGAGGTGGTGCGCAACACCACTTCCAAGCTCACGCCGGCCGACCGCCATGCCATCGCCGTGTACCTGAAGTCGCTGCCACCCGTGCACTGACGGATGGTCCTATGCCAAAGAGTTTGTGGAGTACCACATACGGGCGTTGATCGTATCCCGCGACTTGCTAATACTTGGCAGACGACGACCCGGCCGGTCGGGCGCCAGCTCAGGGTGCGGCGGTGAAACAGATCCTATTCCTCGGTGCGGCGGGCGCTGCCGTTCTGGCGGCGGCGGTCACCTATGGCCTGCGTGGACCCGGCAGCGACGAAGGGGTGGTGGCGCTGGCCCCCTCGACCGTGGAGACGGCCAAGCCGCCCGCTCCGGCGGCGAAGTCGGAGGCCAATTCCGAGATGGCGAGAGCCCCCCAGTTCGACGTGGTCCGCGTGATGCCCGGCGGCGAGGCGGTGATCGCCGGCCGCGCCGTGCCCGGCGCCGTCGTCACGGTGTTCGACGGCAACCGGCCGATCGGCGAGGCGACGGCCGACAAGCGTGGCGAGTGGGTGCTGCTGCCGGAACACCCGTTGGCCGCGGGCAGCCGCGAACTCAGCATGACCGCCCGCCTGGGTGACAAGACGATACCGGCCGAGCGCGTGGTGGTGCTGGTGGTGCCGGAGCCGAAGCGCGACATCGCCGGCGGCCCTGCCGCGCAGCCGGGCGAGGCGCTGGCGGTGGCCGTCCCGCGCGAGGGGTCCGGCGCCAGCACCGTTCTGCAGGCCCCGCCGCCCGCCGGGGCCGAGCCGCGGAGCGGGCCGGTGATGCGGTCCATAGCCCCCGGCGGTGCCTCGGCCAGAGGGCAGCCGCCGCTGCCGCCCGGCGGCGTGTCGGTGGAGACGCTGGACTACGATGCGGCCGGCCGCGTCGCCATGGGCGGCCGGGCGCAGCCGGGCAGTTCCGTGTACCTCTACCTCGACAACCTCCTGGTCGGCCGCGCCGCCACCGATCCCAAGGGGCACTGGCTGCTGAGCCCGGAGCGCAGCATCGAGCCCGGCATCTACACGTTGCGCGCCGACCAGATCGGCGATTCCGGCAAGGTGAGCGCGCGCATCGAGCTGCCGGTGCAGGTCTCGGAGGTGCCGAAGGACCTGCCGGACGGCAACAGCGTGATCATCCAGCCGGGCAACAGCCTGTGGCGCATCGCCCGGCGCACCTACGGCCAGGGCCTGCGCTACACCACGATCTACGAGGCCAACCGCGGCCAGATCCGCGATCCGGACATGATCTATCCGGGGCAGATCTTCACGCTGCCGGCGACGAACTGAGCGGATTGTCCCCTTACAGCCATTCCGCCAGCAGCCTGAGGAACGGCCGGGCTTCCTGGAGCAGCAGCACCGTCTCGTGGATCAAGTCCTCGGCGGTCACCACTCCCTCCTGCCGAGTCTCCGACACCAGCAGGATCTTCTGCTCCTGCACGACGAACCGCGCCCGCTCCAGCTTCGGAATGCCGCGCAGGATCGCCAGCAGCCGGCGGCGGCGGTCGGGCGCCTGGGCGGTGTAGGGGATGTGGCCGACCTCGGCCCAGATCTGGCAGACCGCGCCGTCGCCGTCCGGGCTGACCGCGGCATGGAAGGGCAGGCCGTCGACGACGAAACTCAGCTTGGAGGGCTGCGGCGGTCTGGCGATGAATGGCACGCCGTCGGGCGTCAGCACGACGGCGTTCAGGCCGATGGGCAGGGCGCCCTGGGCGACCTGGGCCAGGGAGCGTAGGGCGTCCAGACGGGAGGCAACGGGAACGGACATGGGGGGCGAGACATTGTTGACGGCGGCTGGAAGCGCATAGCTTCCGGGCATGCCGCTAAAATTCTGTAAAGGGCGAAGTGCTGCGACTAATATGCCCGGCTTCGACCACAGGGGGTAATAGGCCGGCGATGACCGCCATCGATACCGTACTCGTTCCGATCCACCGCGCCGGATGGCCGTTCATCGCGATCTTCGCGGTGGTGTCGCTCGTCCTGGGCCTCGTGGTGGCTCCGCCGCTGGGCTGGCTCGGACTGGTCCTCACCGCGTGGTGCGTCTACTTCTTCCGCGATCCCGAGCGCGTGACCCCGGCCCGCGAGGGACTGCTGGTCAGCCCGGCCGACGGGCGCGTCACCATGATCGTGCCGGCCGTGCCGCCACCCGAACTGGGCATGGGGCCGGAGCCGCGCACGCGCATCTCGATCTTCCTCAACGTTTTCAACGTGCACGTCAACCGCGTGCCGGCTGACGGCACCGTGGTGGCCGCCGACTACCATCCCGGTGCCTTCCTGAACGCCGCGCTGGACAAGGCGAGCGAGGAGAACGAGCGCATGGCGATTCGCCAACGTCTGGCCGACGGGCGCGAGATCGCCTATGTGCAGATCGCCGGGCTGGTGGCGCGGCGGATCATCTGCACGCTGAAGGCCGGCCAGGCGGTTAAGGCGGGCGAGCGATTCGGCCTGATCCGCTTCGGCAGCCGCACCGACATCTACCTGCCCGACGGCGTGGCGCCGCTGGTCTGCGTCGGACAGTTGGCCGTTGGCGGCGAGACCGTGCTCGCCGACCTCAATTCCACCGAACCGCAGCGTGTGGGGGAGATTCGTCCATGAAACGACCGCCCGTCTTCAAGCCGGGTGTCTTCAAGCCCGGCGTGTTCCGCAAGCGGAACCCGCGCCGGGAGCATCCACGTCTGAAGGGGCTGTCGATCAACCACCTGCTGCCGAACGTCCTGACGGTACTGGCGCTGTGCGCCGGGCTGACGGCGATTCGCTTCGCCATCGACGGGCGCTGGCAGCCGGCGGTGGTCGCCATCGTGACGGCCGCCATCCTCGACGCGCTGGACGGTCGCATCGCGCGGCTGCTCAACGGCCAGAGCAAGTTCGGCGCCGAGTTGGACAGCTTGTCCGACGTGGTCAGCTTCGGCGTGGCGCCGGCGATGATGATGTACCTCTGGGCGCTGGGGCCGGCGGGCAGCTTCGGCTGGATCGCGGCGCTGGCCTATGCGGTGTGCTGTGCGCTGCGCCTCGCCCGCTTCAACTCGCGGCTCGGCGCGCCGGACCTGCCGCCCTGGGCGTTCAACTACTTTACTGGCGTGCCGGCCCCGGCGGGCGCCGGGCTGGTGCTGCTGCCCATGATCGCCGGCTTCGAGGTGAACCCCGCCATCGTCGGCCATCCGGCGCTGGTGGTGCCGTGGACGCTGGCGATCGGCGGGCTGATGGTCAGCACATTGCCGACCTTCTCCGGCAAGGGCATGCGGATTCCCACAGACTATGTGGTGCCGGCGCTGCTTGGCGTCGGTCTGTTGGCGGCCTTCCTGGTCGCCCAAACCTGGTGGACTCTGATCTTCTTGGGCCTTGCCTATATGGGGGCGCTGCCCTTCTCGGTCCGCCAGTTCCGCCGGCTGCAGCGCGCTGCCGCCCTCATACAGACCCCGGCCGAAGGCACGGAGGAGGGCGCTCCCTCCACCGAGGAGTCGCCGCCCGAGGCCAAGAGCGGAACCGTTTAGTCGGCCGCTTCCAGCACCAGGACCCGCTCGGCGGTCAGCACATGGCTGACGAGCGGGATGCTGCGCAGGCAATTCGCCACATGGTCGGACTCGGCGCGCACCATGCCGGCCGCCTCCACGCTGATGTCGAGCGTCTCGCCGTCGGGCAGCAGGTCGCTGCGCACCGCCACGGGCACCAGGCCACGCTTGGCGAACAGCTCCAGCACGCGCGGCAGGACGCCGGGATCGGCGTCGGCACGGACGGCGAAGGTGACGCGGCGGGCGGGATCGGTGGGGCGCGCCTCGGCGGGCGCGGGCATAACGGCGGCGGACATGACAGACCTCTCCTGGACTTCGATCGAACGCGGACGGTGGTTCCCGGCCCTCAGAGGAGGACCGGGCCGCTAATTCGAAGAGTCCGGGTAAGCCGCTCGTTCATGCGGCAACCTTACCCGCGAAGATCCGCCGGGTCAATGAAGCCCAATCGGGAAACCCCAGTCGGGCTGGTGCATCGCGCCGGCGCACATTACCTCCCTCTGGATCCTTCATCGAGGCTGCCAATGACCGCCGATATCCGCATCCGCTCCGCCGAACCAGACGATGCGCCGACCATGGTGCCGCTGGTGGTCACTGCGGGTGGCGGCATCTACGAGTACCTGTTGGACGGTCTCGTGCCCGGGATGACGGCAGCGGAACTGCTGCTTCCCGGGCTGGCGGCACGCGAGGGGTCGTTCTCGTACCGGCACTGCGCGGTCGCCGCCGACGGCGACTCCGTGATCGGGGTGGCGCACGCCTATCCCGTCGACTGGATGAAGATGGTGGACCGCAGTTCGCTGCCGGCCGACCGGCTGGAGCACATCCATGCCTTCGACGTCACGCAGGACTGGGGCAGCTACTTCCTGTCGGCGCTGGCGGTGGTGCCGGCGTGGCGGCGGCGCGGCATCGCCCAACGCCTGCTCGGCTGGGCGGAGCAGCGGGCGCGCGCCGGCGGCTTCGACCGCGTGACGCTGCACGTCTGGGCCGACAACGCGCCGGCCCGCCGCCTCTACGCGCGCTGCGGCTACATCGACGTGGGGGTCGCCGCCATCCCATGGCATCCGCGCCTGCCCCACCGGGGCGGCAGCGTGCTGCTGTGCAAGCGGTTGTGATAGGAAGAATGGCCCCCTCACTCCGCCGCCGTGGTCACGCCCTCCGGCAGGTGCTTGCGCAGGTAGGCGGCGAGCTGCTGGAGTTCGGCGCCGCGCGGGCTTCCCTTGCGCCAGACCAGGCCGATGCGGCGCGCCGGCTCCGGGTCGGCGAAGGGCCGCATCTCGACGCCCTCGGGAGCGCGGGAGGAGGCCAGCGTCGGCAGCAGCGTGATGCCGAGCCGTCCGGCCACCATCTCGCACAGCGTGTTGAGCGATGTGCCGGCGAAGCCGTCGCGCTCCGGCGGGCCGTTCAGGCTGCATACCGCCAGCGCCTGGTCGCGGAAGCAGTGCCCCTCCTCCAGCAGCAGCAGGTGTTCGCCGGCGAGGTCGCCTTCCTCCAGGGCATTCTTGGCGGTCAGCCGATGGCCGGCGGGCAGCGCCACCTTGAACGGTTCGTTGAAGACCGCGGCGTGGTCCAGCCCGGAATCCTCCACCGGCAGCGCCAGCAGCAGCGCGTCCAGCGTCCCGGCGCGCAGCGCGTCCAGCAGCCGACCGGTCAGGTCCTCGCGCAGGAACAGCTTCAGGTCCGGGTGGTCGCGGCGCAGTTCGGGCAGCACACGAGGCAGGTAGTAGGGGGCCAGCGTCGGGATGGCGCCCAGGCGCAGCTCGCCGCCCAGCGGCGCCGCCGCGCTGCGCACCGAGGCGCCGAGATCGCTCACCTCGCCCAGGATGCGGCGCGCCCGCGCCACCGCGTCGCGACCGGCGGGGGTGAGCAGCACACGGCGTTGCGTGCGCTCCACCAACTGGACGCCCAGCGCGTCCTCAAGCTGCTGGATCTGCGCGGACAGGCTGGGCTGGCTGACGTAGCAGCGCTCGGCCGCGCGGCCGAAATGCAGCGTGTCGGCGATGGCGACGAGGTAGCGGAGCTGGCGGAGCGTGACGGCTTCGATCATCGCTTCTTCGTATCATACCGGTCGGAAAACACAATTGAACCGCCAAGGCTCCGGCGGCGGCTATGTTTAGCTCTTTTCTGAGCTGGCAACCGTTGCCGTCACCCTGGATGCGGAGCGCGCGCTCGCATCTTGAGCGATATCGCTCAGGCGTGATATATATCGCTCATGCAGATCACGCCTGAACAGATCCGCGCCGCGCGCGCCCTCCTTCGCCTGGAACAGCAGGAGTTGGCGGCGCGCGCACACGTCTCGGTCGCCACCGTGCGCCGGCTGGAGGCCGAGAACGGCCTGTCCTCGGTCTCCCCGGCGACTGTCGGCCAAGTCCGCCAAGCGCTGGAGGGGGCGGGGGTAGAGTTCATATACAACGGTGTCCGCCGCCTGTCCGCGCGCAGCCCGGAGGAAGCGGAAGCGCGTTTCCGTTCGATCATGGAGATAGCCCGGCGCGCCGGCGAGCGACCGGCCACCAATCCGGACTTCTCGGAAGACGATCTTTACGATGACAATGGGCTGCCGGCGTGATCGTCGTCGACACGTCGGCACTGATTGCCATCCTGAAGAATGAGCCGGACGCTGCGCTGTTCGCGAAAGCCATCGGCGACGCCGACGACTGTTTTCTGTCGGCGGTCAGCCTGCTGGAAGGAGGGCTGGTCGCGATTGGACTAGGGGCGGAAAGCGCTGCCGACGATCTCGACGATTTGGTGCGGCTGCATGAAATTAAAATCGTCCCCTTCGACGCCGATCTCGCCGCCATCGCCCGCGATGCCTTCATCCGCTTCGGCAAGGGGCGCCACCCCGCCGGCTTGAACATGGGCGACTGCGCCTCCTACGCACTCGCCAAGGCGCTCGGGCTGCCGCTGCTGTTCAAGGGCGACGACTTCTCGCAAACCGACGTCCTCTCGGCCCTGGCCTGACCACCCGCCGCGGAACCTGCACCCATCGGCTTTGTTGCTCCTTGGTCGAAAAAGGGAGCGCGGCCCATGACGGCATGGCTGGTCGATGTGATGCACTCGATGGGCTACGTGGGGATCTTCCTGCTCCTCGTGCTGGCCCGCGTCGTGCCGCCTGTTCCGGCCGAGACCGCCATCCCCCTGGCCGGGCTCTACGGTATGCACACATGTTGCGGCGCAGCAGGGAAGAAGCCCCTCTCCCCTCGCGGGAGAGGGGATGGGGAGAGGGGGCATGCCGCCCGGCAGGGCGGGTAGAGAGTCTCTTTCTTACGTTTTCAGAGCCATTGGTGGCTTGAAAGCAACGTCTGCCACCCTCTCCCCAACCCCTCTCCCGTCCAGGGAGAGGGGCTTTTCTCTTTCCGCGCAGCGACTTACCGCAATCGCGAGATGTGTGCATACCGTAGTGGCCGGGCTGGGGGCTGCGGTCGGCGACTACAATCTCTTCGCCATCGCCATTGCCGGCGGGCTGGGGTCCGTGGTCGGCCAGCTCGTCTGGTACCTGCCGAGCCGCTTGCTGCCGGCCGAGCGGCTGGAGCGGTTCCTCAAGCGCTACGGGCATTGGCTGACGATCCGGCCGAAGCAGATCAAGCGCGCCACCAGGTGGTTCGCCGAGCGCGGCGACCTCGCCGTGCTGTTCTGTCAGCCCATTCCCGGCCTGCGCACGCTGATCTCCATCCCCGCCGGGGCCTGCGGCATGCCGGTCTGGCGCTACAGCCTGGCGTCGGGGGCAGGGTCGATCCTCTGGACGCTGGTGCTGGCGTGGACCGGCTACATGCTGTCCACTTGGCCGCACATCACCCGCCTGGTGGGCTGGTTCACGGTGGGGCTGCTGGTGTTGTTGGTCGGGCTGTACCTGCTCCGGCTGGCCCGGCACTTCCATGCGCTGCGTGGCGTCCGAAGCGGCGGCGAGGTGCTCACCACCCAGCCGACACAATGCCCGTGACGGCGGTTCCCAGCGCCCACAGCCCGAAGCACGCCAGCCCCACCCCGGTGCAGTGGTTGAGCATCGTCAGCCCCTGTTCGGTGATGCGGTGGCGCACCGCCGCCACGCCGGACGACAGCGCCAGCCACCAGCTCGACGCGCCCAGGAACACGCCCAGCACCATGGTGGCGGCGTCGAACCTGCCCAGATTGGCGCCCAGTCCGAAGCCGGCGAACACGGCGATGAAGGCCAGAATCGTCGCCGGGTTGGTCAGCGTCAGCGATAAGCCGGTCATGAAGCCGGCGATGGCCGTGCGGCTGTCCGGCACGCGGGCGACCTCCTGCTCCTCGGCGGCGGGGCGCTGGCGGAAGGTGCGGATGGCGACGGCTAGCATGAAGACGCCGCCGACGATGCGGAACCAGCTCTGATGGCCTTCCAGGAAGTCGAGCGCCGCCGACACGCCGAAGGCGGCGATGGCGCCGTAAACGGTGTCCGCGACCGCCGCTCCCATGCCGGTGGAGAAGCCCATGAAGGTGCCGTGCTCAATGGTGCGGCGGATGCACAGCAGGCCGATGGGGCCGACCGGCGCTGCGATGGCGATGCCCAGCACATATCCCTGAAGCAGCACCACCAGCAGTTCCTGGACCACCGACCGTTCTCCCCCAGGGCAATAGGTTCCGCGCCGACGGAACTTGGTCCGCGTGATATCCGCCTGCCGAGGTCAAGTCAACCGAACTGCACCCCTATTCGTTTCCATTCCTCTGTCGTCGCGGTGCCGGTGCGGCTATTCTTTCCATACAACCAAGAGGGGAGGGCAGGCATGATCCGGCGTACGACGATACTGGCGACGGTGGCGGTGCTGACGTGGACGGCGGCCGCGGGCGCGCCCGTTGCCGGAGCACAGGAGTTCGTGCCGGCCGTCGTCTACGATATGGGTGGCAAGTTCGACAAGTCCTTCAACGAGGCGGCCTACGTCGGCGCCGAGACCTTCAAGAAGGACACCGGCATCGCCTACCGCGACTTCGAGGTGACCAACGAGGCCCAGCGCGAGCAGGCGCTGCGCACCATGGCCCGGCGCGGCGCCAGCGTGGTGGTGGGCATGGGCTTCGCGCAGGCCGCTCCGCTGGAGAAGGTCGCCAAGGAATTCCCCAACACCAAGTTCTGCCTGGTCGACGAGAAGGTCGAGGCGCCCAACGTCCAGTCCGTCACTTTCAAGGAGCACGAGGGCTCGTTCCTGGTGGGCATGCTGGCGGCGATGGCGTCGAAGACCGGCAAGGTCGGCTTCGTCGGCGGCATGGACGTGCCGCTGATCCGCAACTTCCTCACCGGCTACGAGCAGGGCGTGAAGCACGCCGCACCCCAGACCGAGGTGTTCGTCAACATGACCGGCACCACCCCCGCCGCCTGGAGCGACCCGACGCGCGGGGCGGAGCTGGCCAAGAGCCAATTCGGCCGCGGCGCCGACGTGATCTACGCGGCAGCCGGCGCTACCGGGCTGGGCGTGCTGCAGGCGGCGGCGGACGCCGGCAAGCTGGGCATCGGCGTCGACAGCAACCAGAACTTCCTGCATCCGGGGAAGGTGCTGACTTCCATGGTCAAGCGCGTGGACCTGTCGGTCTACAATTGCTTCAAGGAGGCGCGCGAGGGTACCTGGACGGCCGGCCACCGGGTGCTCGGCCTCAAGGAGGACGCGGTGGCTTGGTCGCTCGACGAGCACAACCGTGCGCTCGTCACGCCCGAAATGCGCAACGCGCTCGACGAGGCCCGGTCGCAGATCATCGCCGGGACGCTGGTCGTGAAGCCGTACCAGCCATGAGGCGCTTTTCCCCCTCCCTAACCCTCCCCCTCTTCGAGGTGGAGGGGACCGGGCATCGCAGCGGCAGACCCCCTCTCCCTCGTAGAGGGGGAGGGATGGGGAGGGGGCAGACTCCGTGACCGTTCCCGCCCTGGAGGTCCTCGCCATCGACAAGTGGTTCGGCGCCAACCACGCCAACCGCGGGGTGTCGTTCGCCGTGGCCAAGGGAACCATACACGGTATCGTCGGCGAGAACGGCGCCGGCAAGTCCACGGTGATGAGCATCGTCTACGGCTACCTGCCAGCCGACGGCGGCGAGATCCGCCTCGACGGCCGGCCGGTGCGGATATCCAGCCCGCACGACGCCATCGCAAAGGGCATCGGCATGGTGCACCAGCACTTCATGCTGGTGGAGACCTTCTCGGCGCTGGAAAACGTGCTGCTGGGCTTCGAGGGTGGCCCGACCCTGGCTCCCGGGCTGGCCCGCGCCCGCGCCGAGCTGACCCGGCTGGCGCGCGACTACGCCCTGGAGGTGGACCTCGACCGCCCGGTGGGCGAACTTCCCTTGGGCGCCCAGCAGCGGATCGAGATCCTGAAGGCGCTCTATCGGGGTGCGGACCTGCTGATCCTCGACGAGCCTACCGGCGTGTTGACGCCGCAGGAGACCGCCCACCTCTTCCGCATCCTGCGCTCGCTGCGGGAGCAGGGGAAGACCATCGTCATCATCACCCACAAGCTGCGCGAGATCGTCGAGCTGACGGACGCCGTCACCGTCATGCGCCGCGGTCAGGTGGTGGCGACGCTGCCCACCGAACGCACCAACCCGGCGCACCTCGCCGAGCTGATGGTCGGCCGCCCGGTGCTGCTGCGCGTCGACAAGCCCCCCGCCCATCCCGGCGCCCCGGTGCTGGAGGTGGCGGATCTGCGCGTCGCCGACTCTTCCGGCGCCGAGCGCGTCAAGGGCGTCAGCCTCACCGTGCGGGCGGGCGAGATCGTCGGCATCGCCGGCGTCTCCGGCAACGGCCAGTCCGAGCTGCTGGAGGCGCTGGCGGGTATGCGTCCGGTCACCGCGGGCACGGTGCACGTGCATGGCAGCGGCGTCGGCCACGTGCCCGAGGATCGGCAGAAGGTCGGCCTCGTCACCAGCTTCATGGCGTGCGAGAACGCCATACTCGGCCGACACGGTGGATCCGTACTCCTCGATTGGGACGCGGTGCGCGGGCGCTGCACCCGGTCCATGACGGATTATGACATCCGCCCGAACGACCCGGATCTATGCACGTCCGGCTTCTCCGGCGGTAACCAGCAGAAGCTGGTGCTGGCCCGCGAGATCGAGCGCAACCCCGACCTGCTGCTGGTTGGCCAGCCGACCCGCGGCGTGGACATCGGCGCCATCGAGTTCATCCACCGCCGCCTGATCGCGCTGCGCGACCAGGGCAAGGCAATCCTGCTGGTTTCGGCCGAGCTGGACGAGATCCGCGCGCTGTCCGACCGCATCCTGGTGATGTTCGGCGGCCGCATCGTCGGCGAGGTGACGCCGGCCGAGGCGGACGAGCGGACGCTGGGATTGATGATGGCGGGGGCGGGGTGAGGCATAGGCGCTCACCTGCTCGCTCTCGGTGTGGTGAGTTTTCAGAGGCTCAACCACTTCTTCACATCGTCATCCCCGCGAAGGCGGGGATCCAGGCTTCGCGTTGCGTACAGTCGTTGGGAACATGGATCCCCCGCCTTCGCGCTACGGTATGCACACATCTCGCGATTGCGGTAAGTCGCTGCGCGGAAAGAGAAAAGCCCCTCTCCCTGGACGGGAGAGGGGTTGGGGAGAGGGTGACAAACGTTGCTTTCAAGCCACCAATGGC
>Ga0196970_1000833_pt1 | contig 28337 bp, 26 predicted proteins | sample S1v_513CmetaG_FD_148672 | JGI IMG/M metagenome (GOLD analysis project Ga0196970, IMG submission 148672) | Soil microbial communities from Anza Borrego desert, Southern California, United States - S1+v_5-13C | ecosystem: Environmental > Terrestrial > Soil > Desert | place: USA: California... | reverse complement strand
CGACACATCCACCACCTCAGCCACGAACTGCGCACGCCGCTCAATGCGGTGATGGGGTTCGCGCAGCTCATCGGCGAGGAGCTGATGGGGCCGCTGGGCAATCCGCGCTACCGCGACCACGCGCGCCAGATCGCGTCGGCCGGCGAGTACATGCTGGACATGATCGGCCGCCTCCTCGACCTCGCCAAGATCGAGGCCGGACGCATGGAGCTGCGCGAGGAAGCGTGCGACCTGGGCCTGCTGACCGACATGACCTTCGCCATGATGCACGCCCACGCCGACGCAAAGGGCGTCACGCTGGTCTGCGAGGTGCCGGAGGACATGCCGCCGGTGCGGGGCGACCTGTCGTTGATTCGCCAGATGCTGACCAACCTGGTGGGCAACGCGGTGAAGTTCTCGAAACCCGGCGGACGGGTAACGGTGCGTGCCTGCCGGCCGGCAGACGGCGGCCTGGACCTCTCAGTCGTTGACACCGGCATCGGCATGTCGGCCGACCAGTTGCCCCGCGCGCTGGACGCCTTCGGCCAGGTGCACGAGCGCGCCGTTTCGGCCGAGCGCGGCTCCGGCCTGGGCCTGCCGCTGACCCGCGCGCTGATCGAGCTGCACGGCGGCCGCTTCACCATCGACAGCGCACCGGGCGTGGGCACCACTGTCCGGCTCATCTTCCCGCCGTCACGTTTGGCCGGAGACGGAGAAGCGCAGAACACGCAAAACATTCACCACCAAGGCACCAAGACACCAAGATAGAAGGCTACAGCTCTATGAGAGCGCCGTAGCGAAGCCGACACCTTCTTGGTGCCTTGGTGGTGAATCGTCGCCACCACGATGCTCCCCCTCTCCCCAAAACAAAAAGGGCGGTCGGGTGCCGTCGAGCACCCGCCGCCCCCTTGCGCAGGAAAGCGTGTCGAGGCCGCGTCAGGCGGCCTTCTTCACCGAAGCAGCCTCGGCGAACACCTTCAGGAGCTGCTCGACGAAGGCCGGCACCTCCTCGGCGCTGCGGGCGGTTACGGTGAAGCCGTCGACCACCAGGGCTTCATCGGCGTCGGCGAGCTTGCCGCCGGCGGCGGTCAGCTCCTCGGCGAACGCCTCGATGGCCACGATGGTGCGGCCCTTCAGCTTGCCGGGGATGGCGAGCAGCTGCACGCCCTGGTCAATGGCGGCAATCGGCTTGCCGGCGTCCAGGAAGTGGCCGACGATGCGCTTGGTGTGGGCGGACTGCTGCAGCTTGGCGACGCTGCGCTCGCCGCCCGGCAGCACCAGCATGTCGTAGTCGGAACCCAGAACCTCGCCGATCTGCTTGTCGACCGGGAAGTAATGGCCCCAGGCGCGGCCATGCCAGCCGTTCACCAGGCCCTGTTCCGGGGAAATCGTGCGCAGGGTGGCGCCGGTCTTGAGAAGGGCCCGCTGGGCCTCGGTCATCTCAACTTCCTCGAAGCCGTTGGCAACGAGGATGGCGATCGTCTTTCCTGCGAGCGGCTGATCCATTCTTAAATCGTCCTTTCATTGTTCGTCTGGGGGAAGGCGGGGCCACCCCCGCTTCGACCGAAGCTGTCGCGCGTGTCCTTGTCACCGGACGCCATGCGAAAGCGTCCGCCCACCGCGCCCGCCGGGAGGGAACGCGATGCGGCATGTGACCCGCTGCCGGTCTACTGAGGGAAGCCGGCGCAGGGGCGTGCGTGCCCCGGTCGAGTAGTTTTGAGCATGGAACACAAGTGGCCCCAACTGGATCCCAAGTCAATGGTTGATTCCGCGGCGCAGCGAGATGTCCACGACGCTTCGCCCCCTTCCGGGATGAGGTTTACGGCTTGAGCCTTGGCATCGCGACCCCTTGACGCAGCCAACCGGCAAACACTCGTGCAATGCCGCCATGTGCAGCTTGCAAGCCTTGCTGCGCAAGGCTCGCGCCCCATCAGAAACAATCGTTTGGGAACGGATCGTCCGTCAGCTGATCATTCTGTTTGTTCCGTCATTGCACGCGAGTGTGAGATCCGCCATGCACGATTTAGCAAAGTGTTAATTGCCGCTCCCAAGACTGTCTCAGCAGCCGGCGGTGGGGCGGACGGCAAGGTGGTCGGAGTGGCGGCATGAAGGGCATGCAGGACATCGAACAGTTCGTCGCACGGATGCGGCGGATGATCCGCTCGTCGGCCCCGTTCGTGGTGGTCAATGTCAGCTACAGCCTCTTCCCGTTCATCAGACAGGACCGCCAGTTGCTGCGCATCCAGCACAACGGCGCGCAGGAGCTGGCCGCACATTTCGGTGCCGAGTTCTGGCCGATGCCGGATATGGACGCCTTCGTGGTGTTCCCGGAGAGCGTCTTCCGCAACGTACCGGAGTTCATAGACCGCGTCATCGCCAACTTCTTCCCCGACCGCGTGCAGGACGACCTGGACCAGGGCCAGCTCGTGCAGCGCTACACGATCCCCGGCGATTACGCCAACCTGCGCGTGCGCGCCAACGACTACCTGGAGGCCGCCGCCCGCCGGGCACCCTGCGCCGCCGCTGCACCGCAACCGCCGGCCGAGCGCCGGGCCGAGCTGGAGGGGCCGCTGAACGCCCGCCTGGTCAGTCACCTGGAGGATGCGGTGGAGGGGCTGGACGTCGGTCGCTACCTGCGCAGTCAGACCGTCTACCGTGTCGGCGTCGACGGGTCGTGGCAGCCCTTCTACTGCGAATACTTTACCGGCATGGAGGACCTGCACCGGGAGAACTTCCCCAAGGTGCAACTGGCCGGCCAGCGGCGCTTGTTCCACGAGTTCTGCCAGTGTCTTGATGAGAAGATGCTGAGCGGCCTGAGCGCCCAGCGGGCGGAGATGACCGGGGCTGGGGACGGCGCCATCGGCATCAACCTGGGCATCAAGTCGGTATTCGGCCCCCTGCTCTCCAACCTGGGCCGCGCCACCGCACGGATCGCCCGCAACTCGGTGGTGGTGGAGCTGGACATCCTGCTGTTGCTGGAGGACGTCGCCGCCGGCCGGCGCGCCACCGCCATGCTGCGCGACCAAGGCTACCGCATCGCCGTGGACGGCATCACCCTCGACCTGCTGGGCTACATCAGTCCGGAGCGCTTCGACGCCGACTTCTTCAAGGTGCACGTGGCACACGACCGCCTGAGCTCGCTCAACGACCCGGAGAGCGTCGGCGCGTTGCGCCGCCTGGGCCGCGAGCGGGTGATCTTCAGCCGTTGCGATCACGAAATGGCTGTGACGGTCGGCCGCGCCATTGGCTGCGACAAGTTCCAGGGCCGGCTCATCGACCAGCTGGCCGGCGCCGCGGGGCACTGAGCGCCGCGGCGCCTTTCGTCATTCCGCCTGCGCCATGGCGGCCTGCCGCTTCTTCTTGCGGCGGTTGGCGGCCATGAGGTTGAGCCCCTCGACCAGCGCCGAGAAGGCGATGGCGAAGTACAGGTAGCCCTTGGGGATGTGGAAGCCGAGGCCGTCGGCGACCAGCGCCACGCCGACCAGCAGCAGGAACGACAGCGCCAGCATCTTCACCGTCGCGTGGCGGCTGACGAAATCGCCCACCACGCCGGAGGCGAACAGCATCACCGCCATGGCGATGACGACGGCGGCGACCATGACCGGCAGATGGTCCGACATGCCGACCGCGGTGATGACACTGTCCAGCGAGAAGACGATGTCCAGGAGCATGATCTGGAAGACGACACCGGCGAAGGTGGCGACCGCCTTGGCCGGTCCGTCGTCCTCCTCGCCCTCGACGGTGTGGTGGATCTCCATGGTCCCCTTGGCGAGCAGGAATAGGCCGCCGCCGATCAGGATCAGGTCGCGCCCTGACATCGTGTACGAGGCGATGGAGAACAGCGGCTGCGTCAGCGTCGCCACCCAGGCGATGGACGCCAGCAGCGCCAGTCGGCTGAGCAGCGCCAGTGCCAAGCCGACCTTGCGGGCCTTCTCTTGCTGATGCTCCGGCAGCTTGGCCGCCATGATCGAGATGAAGATGATGTTGTCGATACCGAGGACGATCTCCAGCGCGGTCAATGTCAGCAGGCTGGCCCAGGCGTTGGGATCGGAAAGCAGGTCGAGCATGATGGGGCGGTGATTCCGTTGTGCCGCCGATGGCGGCGTTGCCGCGCTACATGTGGTCGACCGCACTGCAGCGCAATAGCCCCGTCCAGGCCGGAGACCGATTTCGCCCGTCTACTCCTCCGCCTTCAGGCGTTCCAGCGCCCGACGGTCGCGCTTGGTCGGGCGGCCGGACGACCGGCCGATGTCCATGGCGGTCCCGGGTGCGGGCGGCGACAGGTCCTCGTAGAGCGTGCGCGCCTCCTCCGCCGGCCCGCGCCGGACGCCCAGCGCCAGGACCTTGACCACGCGGATGTGGCGCCCCTGCGGGAAAGTCAGCACGTCGCCGGACTTAATCGGGAAATGCGCCTTGGTCACCACCGTGCCCGAGCAGCGCACCGCTCCGCCGTTGCACAACTTGGCGGCAAGGCTGCGCGTCTTGAAGAAGCGTGCGTACCACAGCCACTTGTCGAGGCGCAGACGGCCGCCGTCGATGTCGTCGTGGTCGGTCATGCGTGGTGGCTCCGGAACACTTGCCCCCACCCCTTACCCCTCCCCCGCTGCGCAGGGGAGGGGAAAATGGCCCTCCCCTGCAAAGCGGGGGAGGGAGGGGACCCATGCGCAGCATGGGGAGGGTGGGGGCAAGTGAGTGTCATCATCCGGCACCATGCAGTTGGCGGAGCTTGGCGAAGGGGTGGTCGGCGTGGCCGGTGGACTTGGAGCGGCGGGGCCTGTCGGCACGGCGCAGGCGGCGGCGCCAGATGACGGCGCCGTCCGCGGCGACCGAGCGCGTGTAGCCCAGCCCGGCCAGCACGCCCTGCAACTCCTCCGCACCGACGCCGATGATCTGCGCCAGCGCCGATTCGGGCAGGGGAACGGCCTCACCCTTGCTCTGCTTCATCATCTCGACCTCCAGCCGATCGAGCATGTCGACGCGCACGGCCCGTCCGCCCGCCGCGGGGTAGCCGATGGCCTCCCAGAAGGTCGGCGGCGCGCCGGATGCCGCGACCGACACGCGGCCGGGCGGCGGTGTGGGGGCTGGAAGCTGCAGCCCCTCGTGCACGGCCCACAAGAGCGCCCGCAGCTCCACCGCGCCGGGCTTCGCCAGGACGGGGAGGAACAGGTGCGTGACGCCGAGGCGCACGCCGAGCCGGCCCAGCGCCTTGCGGTCCTCGCGCGACAGCCCCTCGATCAGCGGCGCAACCGGCTTGCGCGGCAGGCCCCCCAATCCCTCGACGAGCTGGAACGCCAGCCCGCGCGCCGGGCCGGACAGCGCTTCGGCGTTGCGCAGCGCCAGCAGCGGTTTGAGCTTTGCTGCAATGTGCCCGCGCAGCCACGCCTCCAGCCGGATGCGCACGCGGTCGCTCTGCGTCTGGTCGAGCAGCGCCTCCGGGTTCGGCACCACCGCCGGCGCCAGCACCGACGGTCCGGCCGCCAGCTTTGCCACGGCGATGCCGCGCCAGGACAGCACGCCGTCGGCGCCCAGGCGGAACGCCTCGTCCGGCTCCTGCTCCAGCGTGCGCACGCGGGATGCGATCTCGTCGCGCAGCGCCCGGCGGGCGGCGGTCAGCAACGCCCGGGCCTCCTCCGACCGGTCGGGGGCGTCGGGGACGAAGCGGAAGCCCTGCAGATGGCCGACCGCGTGCCCTTCGACCACCACCTCGCCGCCGGCGCGCACGCCGCCCAGGAGCGCCCGTCCGTCCTTCAGCGTGCGCACCAGCGTGGCCGAGCGGCGGTCGATGAAGCGCTGGGTCAACTGGTCGTGCAGCGCGTCGGACAGCTTGTCCTCGATGGCGCGGGCGGTGTCCTGCCAATGCACGGGGTCCTTCAGCCACGACGGCCGGTGCGAGATATAGGTCCAGGTGCGGATATGGGCGATGCGCGCCACCAGCGCGTCGATGTCGCCCTCGGTACGATCAAGGCGGGTCACCTGCTTCGCCACCCAGTCCTCGTCCAGCCGGCCAGCGGGTGCCCGCAGGTAGCGGTAGATCTGGCCGAGCAGGCGCGTGTGCGCGTCCGAGAGCACCTTGCGGAAGTCGGGGACCTGGCAGACCTCCCACAGGAGCTGCACGGCGTTCTTGCCCTTGGCGAGGCTCATCACCTCGGGATCGCGCACCAGGGCTTGCAGGGACAGGTGGTCGTCGGCCTCTCGCGCGCGGACCAGTTCGGGGATGGGCGGGCGCTCCTCCAGCGACTTCAGGAGGAAGCCCGGCGTCTCGAAGCGCAGGGCGGAGTTGCGCCACATCAAGGCCTTGAGCGTGTCGAACTGGTGGTTCTCCACCCGGTCGATCAGTTCGGGCTCCAGTTCGCCGACCTCGTCCGTGGTGCCGAAGGTGCCGTCGCGCATGTGGCGGCCAGCGCGGCCGGCGATCTGCCCGACCTCCGGCGCACGCAGCCGGCGCGGCGCGAAGCCGTCGAACTTCACGATGCGGGCGAAGGCCACATGGTCCACGTCCATGTTGAGGCCCATGCCGATGGCGTCGGTCGCCACGAGGTAGTCCACCTCGCCGGCCTGGTAGAGGCCGACCTGCGCGTTGCGGGTGCGCGGGCTGAGCGCGCCCAGCACCACCGCGGTGCCGCCGCGCTGGCGGCGAATCAGCTCGGCCATGGCGTAGACGTCGGTGGCCGAGAACGCCACCACGGCCGAGCGCGGCGGCAGGCGGGTCAGCTTCTTGTAACCGGCGTAGGTGAGCTGCGAGAAGCGCGGGCGGCTGATGAACTCGACGCGCGGCACCAGACGGCGGATCAGCGGCTGGATCGTCTCGGCGCCCAGGAACATGGTCTCGACCAGCCCGCGGGCGTTGAGCAGGCGGTCGGTGAAGATGTGGCCGCGCTCCGGGTCGGCGCAGAGCTGGATCTCGTCCACCGCCATGAAGTCGACGGCGCGGTCGAGCGGCATCGATTCGACCGTGCAGACCCAATAGTCGGGATGCGGCGGGAGGATCTTCTCCTCGCCGGTGACCAGCGCCACCTTGTCCCTGCCCTTGGCCGCGACCACCCGGTCGTAGTTCTCGCGCGCCAGCAGGCGCAATGGGAAACCGATCATGCCCGTGCGGTGACCGAGCATGCGCTCGATCGCGAGATGGGTCTTGCCGGTGTTGGTCGGGCCCAGCACCGCGACCACCCGGCCTCCCACCCCCGAGGGGGCGTAACGGGCCTCTACCATGGTTTTAAGCATTGGGGTGGGGGCCGGTTATTGCAAGCGTAAGGGAAGCCGTGCTCCGCGAAAGCGTCCATGGACCGCGGAGCCCGGACACGCTTTACTGGTGAACGCACCGTCATCAAAGAACAATCGAAACGGGAGGCTCCATGGTCCGCTCCATCACGCTGGCCGCTGCGTTCGTCCTTGCCGCCGCCGCAGGGCCGGCCTGGGGGCAGGCTGTGAGCGCCGAGGGCGCCGCTGCGATGCGGGCGGCGATCTCCGAGGGATTGCAGCGGAACTTCCCCACCGTCGAGGGCAGCACCGAATTCCGCTGGGCCGGTGAGCTGCAGGTGATTCCGGCCGGCGACCGCTACGACGTCACGCTGCCGGCGTTGACGGTGGTCAGCCCCGAGGACACGCGGTTCGAGGTGGGCACGATCCGGTTGACCGTCGCCCCCAGGCCCGACGCCGCCTACGCGGTGGAGGCGACGCTGCCGACCAGCATGACCATGCGCAATGGCGATACCCTATCCGGCAACCTCACCATCGGCCGCCAGCGCTTCACCGGCGTGTGGTCGGCCGCCGTGGAGAACTTCGTCTCGGCAGACATGGCCTACGGCGACCTGGCGCTGGTCGGCACCAAGGACGGCGGCGCGCTGCGCATCGCTTCGCTGACCGCGACACAGGAGCTGCAGCCGGACGGGCCCGGCACCTGGGGCGGACCGTTCGCCGCCGCGCTCGGCGACCTGACGCTGACCGATCCGCAGAAGGAGACCGTGCTGAAGATCGGCGGGGCGACCATGGAAGCCAGCTACGGCCGCATCGACCTCGCCCGGGTGGCGCAGGTCAAGGAACTGGCCGCGCGGCACGCCGCCGCAGGCACCGAACCACCCGCCTTGCAACTCCTGCCGCTGCTGGGCGGGATGCTGGGCGAAGCGTCGCTGCGCACCCGAATCAGCGGCCTGTCGGCCGGTTCCGGCGAGTCGCGCGTAACCTTCGACCAGGCGTCCTTCAGCATGGGCATGCGCGATATTGACCGCGAAACGTCGACCACCACCCTGGGCTTCCAGGGCGACGGGCTGAAGATCACGCCGCTGCCGACGCCCAAGCAGTTCATGCCCGAGCGGTTCGACGTGCAGGTGTCGCTAGGCAGGCTGCCCAACGCCGCGCTCGGCCAGTCCATCCTGGCGCTGGCGGCGCTGGACGAGCAGGAGAAGGCGCAGGGCAAGCCCGAGGGTGCCGACAACTCCGCGCGCGAGGCGCTGGTCACCGCCACGGGCAAGGTGCTGATCGATGCGGCCTCGCAAGCCGGTACGGAGCTGCGCATCGACCGGCTGGCGCTCGACACCCCGGCCACATCGGGCAGCATCACCGGCGCCGCGCGGGTGATGTCGCAGGCGGCGTTGAGTGCCGTCGGCGGTGCCGAGGTCGTGCTGCGCGGCCTGGATGCCGCCGCCAACGCACTGAAGCCCAAACCGGGCGCCAAGCCGGACCCGGAGGCCCAGCAGACGCTGGGGATGGTCTCCATGCTCCAGGCCCTGGGCCAGCAAGGCAAGGACGCCGCCGGCAAGGACGTGCGCACCTACAAGATCGACCTGACGGAGGCCGGTCAGATCCTGCTCAACGGCGCCGACATGAGTGCGCTGATGGGCATGGCCGCGCCGCCGGCCGCCGCGCCGCAGCAGCCGCAGCGCGCGCCGAAGAAAAATTGAGTGCTTGGACGGTCTTGCACGCCGGCCGGATTTCCCACACATATCCGGCCGACTTAGAGCAGATCGCGGATGATCCGAAGGACCAGAGGCGTGAAGCTGCTCTAGAAATCAAAAATATAGGGCGGATGCCGGTCCGCACGGGATCGGCATCCGCCCTAGCCCTGCAACCCGCTGCATACGCGCACATAGAATGATGGTGAACCCGATGACCGAGGAACGGCTCAATTTCCAGGCCGAGGTCAGCCGCCTGCTCGACATCGTCGCGCACTCGCTCTACAGCGAAAAGGAAGTCTTCCTGCGCGAACTCGTCTCCAACGCCTCCGACGCCTGCGACCGGCTGCGCTACGCCGCGCTGACGCAGCCCGAGCTGTCGGCCGACGACCCCGACCTGAAGGTCCGGCTGATCGTCGACAAGGAGGCGCGCACGCTCGTTGTCGCCGACAACGGCATCGGCATGAACCGCGAGGACCTGGTGGAGAACCTGGGCACCATCGCGCGCTCGGGCACCGCGGCATTCGTGCGCCAGCTCACCGGCGACTCCAAGAAGGACGTCAGCCTGATCGGCCAGTTCGGCGTCGGCTTCTATTCGGCCTTCATGGTGGCCGAGAAGGTCGAGGTGCTGACCCGCAAGGCCGGCGAGGCGCAGGGCTGGCGCTGGGTCTCCGACGGCAAGGGCGAGTTCACCATCGGCGAGGCGGATGGGGTGGCGCGCGGCACCCGCGTGATCCTGCATCTGCGCGAAGGCGATGACGAGTACCTGGAGGAGCACCGCCTGTCGGGCATCGTGCGTAAGTATTCCGACCACATCGCCATCCCGATCCTGTTCGGCGAAGGCGGCGACGCCAAGACGCTGAACAGCGCGTCCGCCTTGTGGATGCGCTCCAAGAACGAGATCACGCCCGAGCAGTACAAGGAGTTCTACCACCACGTCGGCCACGCCTTCGACGATCCGTGGCTGACCGTGCATTGGCGGGCCGAGGGCGCCATCGAGTACACCAACCTGCTGTATGTGCCGGCCCGCCGCCCGTTCGACCTCTTCGACCCGAAGCGCGCCCACCGCGTGAAGCTGTACGTGAAGCGCGTGTTCATCACCGAGGGGGCCGAGGGGCTGCTGCCGCCCTACCTGCGCTTCCTGAAGGGCGTGGTGGACACCGAGGACCTGCCGCTCAACATCAGCCGCGAGATGCTCCAGCACAACCCGATGCTGGCGAAGATCCGCTCCGGCATTACCCGCCGTGTGCTGGGCGAACTGGGCAAGAAGGCCAAGGACGAGGAGAGCGCGTCCGAATACGCCACCTTCTGGGAGAACTTCGGCGCGGTCCTGAAGGAAGGCCTGTACGAGGACTTCGAGCACCGCGACGACCTGCTGAAGCTGCTGCGCTTCCGCTCGACGCACGGCGAAGGCCTGGTGTCGCTGGAGGACTATCTCGGCCGCATGAAGGAGGGGCAGGACGCCATCTACACCATCTCCGGCGACGACGTGGACACCCTGCTCCGCAGCCCGCAGCTCGAAGGCTTCCGCGCCAAGGGCGTGGAGGTGCTGCTGCTCACCGATCCGGTGGACGAGTTCTGGGTGCCGGCGGTCGGCCAGTACAAGGACAAGAACTTCAAGTCGGTCACCCGCGGCGGCGCCGACCTGGGCAAGATCCAGGGCGGCGAGGACAAGGAACAAGCCGAGAAGCCGGCCGAGGGCGACGTCGGCAGCCTGATCGCGCTGTTCAAGCTGACGCTGGGCGACGCGGTGAAGGATGTGCGCCCGTCCGAGCGCCTGACCGACAGCCCGGTCTGCCTGGTGGCCGACGAGACCGACATGGACCTGCACCTGGAGCGCCTCTTGAAGCAGCACAAGCAACTGGGCATGGGCGAGTCCAAGCGCATCCTGGAGCTGAACCCCGGGCATCCGTTGATCAAGCGCCTGACCGACCGCGCCAAGGCGGCCGGCGCGTCGGACAAGGACATGGCCGAGGTGGCGTGGCTACTGCTCGATCAGGCACGCATCGTCGAGGGCGAGACGCTGCCCGACCCGGCGGCCTTCGCCCGGCGCCTGTCGGCGATGATGGAGAAGGGGTTGGCGTAACCGACGCTATGGTCCGAAGCTGGCCGGTGGGTGGTACCAACATCCACCGGCTCCCTCCTGATGCACTTCCGCATTTCCAAGTCTGTTGCGCTGCCCCTTTGAGATGCCCTCGGGCAACACCATCTTGCATGAGGAAAGCATTCAACGCGTGGACCCAATGCCGTCGAGGATCGAAGAACTCTGTATCCAGAAGGGTCTGAAAATGACCGACCAGCGCCGGGTGATCTCCCGTGTGCTGTCGGAGTCGACCGACCATCCCGACGTCGAAGAGGTGCACCGCCGCGCCGTGGCCATAGATCCGCGCATCTCCATCGCCACGGTGTACCGCACCATGCGCCTGTTCGAGGACGCGCAGGTGATCGACCGCCTGGATTTCGGCGACGGCCGCGCCCGCTATGAAGAGAAGCGGGAGGAGCACCACGACCACCTCATCAACCTGCAAACCGGCGAGGTGGTGGAGTTCACCAGCGAGGAGCTGGAACAGCTGAAAACGACCATCGCCCGCAAGCTGGGCTATGAACTGGTCGGGCATCGGCTGGAGCTGTATGGCGTTCCGCTGGGACGGCGATCGACCTCGCCCAACAATTCCTAAAGACTCAAGCCTATCCGGCGGGATTCGCCGGTCGCGCCGGGTGACATCGGCTGGAAGCCTTTGACGCTTGCGGAGTGCGCCACCCGCGAGGCTGGGCGGCGCGGGCGACGCGGTTTAGGTTTACCATCGACCGCACAAGAACGGGACCTGGGCCGCTCCATGGATCACAACGATGCACCCCTGCTCGCACGCCTCGACCGGCTGGCCGAAATGCTGGAGAACCGTTTCGACGCCCTGGAGACCCGCCTGCGCGACCTGGAGAAGGAGACGGGCGAGCTCCGCGAGCTGCTCACCGCCCTCAAAGGCAACCTGGACTCCGCCGTCGACGAATTGATCGAAGCGGAGGACGACGGCGATGGCGATAACGACGCCGAGGAGGCCTGGTACCTCATCCACTGAGGCGCCGTCGCCCCCTGTCGTGTAAATTGCCCTTCCCCAAACACCCCGCCGGTCTGCTACACAGGCATATGCAGACGGAAGAACCGGCGGTGCAGCGCCGCGAGGGTGTCGCTTTCTTCGATTTCGACGGCACGCTGATCCACGGCGACAGCCTGCCCGCGTTCGTCGCCGAGGTGATCGGGCGGCGGCGCACCCGGCTGGCCTTTGCCGACGCGATCCGATCGGCCACCCACCGGCACCTGCGCGGACGCGGTCCCGGCGCCGACTTCCGCGGCTCGGTCAAGGCGATCCTGTTGAAGCGCACGCTGCGTGGCCTGCCGCTCAGCGAGGCCCACGCGGCGGCCGAGCGGGTGGCGGCCAAGCTGCGCTGGCATTCCCCCACCGTCGAGGCGCTGCACGCCCACCGGCGCGCGGGACGCCGGGTGGTGATCGCCACCGGGGCGCTGGACGTCTACATGCCGTTCCTGCTGCGCGGGATCGGGGTGGACGACCTGCTGGCCACCGGCATGGAGGTGCAGGACGGACGTCTCACCGGCCGCCTCCTCAACGGCAACTGCGTGCGCGCCGACAAGGCGGACCGGGTGCGTGCCTGGCTGTCGGCGCACGGCCCCTTCGGCGAGACCTGGGGCTACGGCAACCGCCCGAGCGACCTGCCCATGCTGGCGCTGTTGGACCGCAAGATCATCGTCAGGATTCCATAATCCAGGGGGCACTCGGAATGGAGGCCGGGCATGTTCAGCATCGAGGCTAAGATCCGGTCGCCGGGCCTCGGCGGCCGGCTCGCCGTCGTCGCCGACGACGATCTGGAGCAGCGGGCCGCCTTGGTGCAGCATCTCTCGGGCCGCGGCTACACCGTGGCGGAAGCCAACGACGGCTACGAGGCGCTGTCCATCATCGGTAGCCAAGCGCCGCTGCTGGCGCTGCTGCGCCGCCGGCTGGTCGCGGACGACGCCGACCGCGCAGCGGCGCTGGCGCGCATGCTGTACCCGCAGACGCGCATCATCATCACCGCCAACCACCCGGAGCTGGTGCCCGGTGAAGCTCCTTTCACCGTGCTGACCCGCCCGGTGGACCTGCACCTGCTGGATCGCTGCCTGGAGGAGACGGCGTAGGGACCTTGCCCCCTCCCCATCCCTCCCCCGCTACGCGGGAGAGGGGGCTTGGTGCTGCGACGCCCAGTCCCCTCCACCTCGTAGAGGGGGAGGGTTAGGGAGGGGGCAAAAAACCTCTACACCCCGTCCTTCTCCCGGTCCCAAACACCCGGCCCGACGCCGCGGCCGCGCAGCTTGGCCTTCTGGATCTTGGCGGTAGGCGTCTTGGGCAGCGCGTCGACGATCTCGATGTAGCGGGGCTGGGCGTAGCGCGGCAGTTCGCGCGCGGCATGGCGGGCGATGGCCTGCGGGTCGAGGGGGGCGCCCGGTGACGGCACCACGGCCAGCATGATTTCGTCCTCGGCGCCCTCAACGCCCGTCGGCACGCCGTAGGCGGCGACCTCCTCGACGCCATCGAGGCGCGCGATGGCGGTCTCCACCTCGTAGGAGGAGACGTTCTCGCCGCGCCGGCGGATGCAGTCCTTGATGCGGTCGACGAAGGTGACGTAGCCGTCCTCGCCCATCACCGCGGCATCGCCGGTGTGGAACCACAGGTTCCGCCACGCCTCCACAGTCTTGTCGGGCATGCGGTGATAGCCGGTCATGAAGCCGAACGCCGCCTTCGGGCGCACCATCACCTCGCCCACCGAGCCGCGCGGCACGGGAATGTCGGTCTGCGGATCGCGGATCTCCACCTCGAAGTAGCGCTCGTACAGCCGGCCGCAGGTGCCGGGACGCGGGTTGCCCATCTCGCAGTAGAGCGGGATGTTCACCTCGGTCATGCCGTAGAGGCCGATCACGTCGGCGATGCCGAAGCGCTCGCGCAGCACCGCTTCCGTCGCCGCCGGGTTGGGCGCCGCGCCGACCAGGCGAAGGTGATGGTCGCGATCATCCGGCCTGGGCGGTTGGGCGACGACGAAGGCGGTTACGGCGCCCAGGCTGTTGGTGACCGTGGCGCCATAACGGCGGATGTCGGAAATCCAGGCCGACGCGCTGAACCGCTCGCGCAGCACCGCGTCGCATCCGGCGATCATGGTGGCGAAGAGCTGCATGAACAGCCCGTTGGCGTGGAACAGCGGCAGGCAGATGTAGAAGCGGTCGGACTCGGTCATCGCATAGTTGTCGATGGAGCCGATCCCGAACAGGAACGCGTGCCCGTGCGGCATCAGCACGCCCTTGGACGGCCCGGTGGTGCCCGAGGTGTACATGACGCAGTGCGTGTCGCCCGCCCGCGGCATCGGGCCGCCGTAGGGCTCGGCTGTGCGCCAGCCTTCCAGCGCCGTCAGCGAGAACGGGAAGTCCGCCAGCGCCTCCCCGGTGCCGGCGGTCACCACGGTCTTCAGCGCGCCGAGTCGCGGCGCCAGCTCGGCAAACCGGTCGAGCAGCGGCCGGTCGACGATGGCGAGGCGCGCCCCGGCGTTTTCCAACTGGTGCTCCAGGAAGGCGCCCTTCAGGTCGGTGTTGAGCGCCACCAGCACCGCGCCCAGCCGCGCCAGCCCCAGCCACATCCGCACGAAGTCGAGTCCGTTGGGCAGCATCACCGCCACCATGTCGCCGGGCTGCACGCCCAGCGCCGCCAGGAACCCGGCGACTCGGGCCGCCTCGTCCTGTGCCTGGGCATAGGTCAGCGCCGGCCCGTCCACCATGGTGACAAACGGTGCCTCGCCGCGCGCCGCGGCTTGGTAGGCCAGCACCTCGGGCACCACCCAGCGCGCCTCATCGCGCAGATGGGGATACATGCGCACTCCTCCCTGGATACATTCTTGTTTGTTCGTCGGGTTAGCGTAGCGGTGCGGCCGCGGCTGGGACAAGCGCCCTGACGGTTACGTCTCGACCTCGACGGTCATGCCCAATTCCAGTTCCAGATCGCGGACGGCGCGGCCGCAGTTGACGGCGATCTCCACCAGCCCGTTGGAGTTGGCGTACCACAGCGCCTCGCCCTCCCGGGTGTCGGCGAAGGTCCGGCCGTGCCGCACCTCGTAGCCATTGACGATCAGCAGCGCCGCGTCGGGCAGCGTGTCCGCCCGGATGCCGGTCATGGCGTTGCCGTACACGTCCACATAGACGATGCAGGCCAGGTCGTCGGGCCAGTCCGGACGGGCGATCTCGTCCGGTCGCAGGGGCGTCGACAGCGGCGCCCGGCCGAGCGCCAGGCGCGCCGCGACGGGTGCGAACAGGTCGCGCCCGTGGAAGGTGGCCGACAGCTTCGCCGGCCGCCAGTCGATGGTTGCGACCTTGAGATCCACCGCCCGCCGGCGGATCAGTTCGAACAAGCCGTTGTCGGGACCGACGAAGCTCCGCCCATCCGCCTCCACCCACAGCGGTCGGCGCGTGGTGCCGACGCCCGGATCGACGACGCACAGGAACACCGTGCCCGCCGGAAACTCGCGCGCGTAGGCGGCCAGCAGATAGGCCGAAAGCTGCGGGTCGAAGGCCGGCGCGTCGGCGAACAGGTCGATCGCCAGCACCCCCGGCGCTTCGCGCGCCAGCACGGCTTTGACCTGCCCGGTGTACGGTCCCGCGAGCCCGAAATCGGTGAACAGCACGATCATGAAAACCAGTATAGCGCAGACGTGGCGCGGCGGTCGCTGATCCCGATAGGCCGTAGTATCATTGGGCGCATCGCACCGGCCGATGGCCGTGCCACCGCCGGAGCCTACCCGATGCTTCCCGCCCGCCGCCTGCTGCTGGTGGAGGACAGCCCGACCAACCAGATGGTCGCCACCGCCTTCCTGAAGACCGCCGGCTACCAGGTGGATGTCGCCGCCAATGGGCTGAAGGCAGTGGAGGCGGTGCGCACTGTCCCCTACGACCTGGTGCTGATGGACATCGCCATGCCGGAAATGAACGGGCTGGCGGCGACGCTGATGATCCGCGCGCTGCCGCCTCCGGCCGGCGCGGTGCCGATCATCGCCATGACCGCCGACACCATGGAGGGCGACCGCGAGCGCTGCCTCGCCGCCGGCATGAACGACCATGTGGGCAAGCCGGTGGGCCGTGCGCGGCTGTTGGACGCGGTGGCACGCTGGCTGCCATTCGAGGCGATCGTACCAGGCAACGGTACCGGGGAGGGGCCGGCCGCCGATACGCTGGATTCCGACGTGCTGGAGCAACTTGCCCGCGACCTCGATCCCGACCTGCTGGGCGATGTGATCCGTCAGTTCCTGGACGAGACGCTGGCGCGTGCCGAGCACATCGCCGCTGCCGACACCGACGTGAAGGCGCTGATGCAGGAGGCGCACACGCTGAAGAGCACGGCCGGGACGTTCGGGGCGAAGCGGCTGTCCGTCTCGGCGCTGGAGCTGGAGCTGGCCTGCCGCAGCAACGCCGTGGCCGAGATCCGCACGCTCCGCCGCCGGATTCCGCACCTTGCCCGCGACGCTGCGGACGCCTATCGGGCGCGTGGGCTGTTGGGCTAGGCGGGAAAGGTCTGTACGGCAGCAATAGATCCCTCCCCGACCTTCTCCCAGCGGAGCTGCTACGTTATGCACACATGTTCTCGTGCATCATGAGGAAAGCCCCTCTCCCGCAGGGGGAGAGGGGCTTTCCTCGCCTCGTTCAGGCACTGACATCAAGTAGGCCGGAGGCGGCGGAGGGACGGGGAGGGACCTATGGTGAGAAGGCCAGTCGCCTGGGGCTCAGTTCACCAAGGCGATGTTGACGGCGGCATCCTTGCCGTTGTTGCCGCGGGCGACTTCAAACTGGACACGCTGCCCTTCCGACAGACCGTGCAGGCCCGAGCGCTGGACGGCCGTGATGTGGACGAAGATGTCCTTTGCGCCGCCCTCCGGCGCGATGAATCCATATCCCTTGGTGGTGTTGAACCATTTGACGGTACCCGTGCTCATGAACGTACTCCGTAATCGATGGGCGCACCCGGCCACGGGCGGACGCGCGTCACCCGCGCGGCCACCGGCGGGAAGGCCGAGGCTGGAGGCGTAATCGATGGTTTGGGAGCCCGTCCGCTGAGCCGGCCGGGCAGACACCAAAGACGACGTGCTCAAAGGCTAGACTCGCCGATTGCTTATCGGCAAGCCGAAACGAGGGGATATGTCCATTGATGCACGCGCTGTCGCAAAGAAATAGGCCATTCTTCGCGAGCATGTTGGCGCCTATACTTTCCATCGTCTTGCGCGATTTGGATAGAAAGCGGAGCGAAGGATGTAAGACTTCGGGGGTGCCTGTAGGTTTGGACCAAACGCAGCGCGGCCCGACGTGCTCGCGCCCCTTGGGTCGGTCGAACCTCCAATGCAGCCGTCGCTCACTCCACCTCGACGTGCAGCTTCATCTTCGGGTGGATGCCGCAGAACACGTGATAGCTGCCCGCCGCGGTGAAGGGGACGGACACGCTCTGGCCCGGCTCCTGGATGCCGCTGTTGTACTCGCGCCCATCCAGTTCGTAGCGGACATTGTGCTCGCGCACGTCGTCGTTGCGGATGGTGAGCGCCTGACCGGCCTTAAGGCGCACCTCGGCCAGGCTGAAGCGCTTGCCGCGCTGGCCGATCTGCGGCGGCTGCGCCGCTGCGGCCGCGTTGGCGGCTCGGGCCGGGGCGCCCTCGGTCTCCGGCACCAGGGCAGGCGGCGGGGTGTCGGCGTCCAGGCTGCGCAGGAAGGCCAGCAGCTCGGCCTTCTCCTCGTCCGTCAGCATCAGCCGCGGCAGGTCCGGTGACAGGGTCGGGCGGTCGACGTAATTGCCGGCGTAATGATCCAGGACAGCGTCCAGCGTCGGCAGCGAGCCGTCGTGCATGTAGGGCGCACGCCGGCCGACGTTGCGCAGGCCGAAACCGAGCTCGGCAGAGCCATCTGGCGGTTCCTGAACCGCGACGCAAATGACCGGCCATATGATTCGGCAGATCGTCGAGCGCCGGGGCGATGCCATCGATCAACAGCACGTCGAGGTGACATCCGGCGCTCGCGACGCGGTGGCGTCTCTGCCGTCTCCCGAGAGCGGGGGAACTTGGCGCTACGATCGGGCTTTCACGGGCGAGCATCTGTACCGTCAAAAGCGCTTGCTGCGCGCGGCTCGGTGCCCCCCGCATGAGCAGCATGTCACGGTGCCTGAGACAAGCCTCAATAGGGCGCTGGCCGTCACGGCAGTGGAGCGGTGGTCAGCATGTAGCCGTTGGCCGGGTCCGGCCTGATGAGGATCTCGGTGTCGTCGATGGTCGTTACGGTGTTGATGTAGTTGAGGGCTTCTTCAAAGGCGCCCACCTGGTAGGCACGTCCCCGGTTGGATTCGGCGATGAACACGACACCGGCGTGCAACACCTGACGGTTCCGATAGCGATTCCGGAACTCTTCGATGTTGTTGGTCACCAGGGTATACCCTTCCGCCTCGATCAGCTTGAGGAGCACCGGGTCACCGTCATTTTCACGGCCCAGGGTGCGGACATGATATGCCTCATGTCCGCGAGCCTGAGCTACCTTTTCAAGCGCTACCGAGACGTTGGCGTCAATTAGAAAGCGGTACTTCACTCACTGCGGTCTTTTTTGGCGGGTCTTCCCCTTTGTGGGTACAACCTATCGAAAAGAACTGCAAGCTCAACCATCTCATCTGTAATCTCCGGGAAATCTTCAGCAATCTCCTGGCGGTCGATACCGTTCTTAACCAAGCCTGCAATGTGCCGAACCATAATACGGGTGCCTTTGAAGACCGGTGCTCCAGCCTGAACGTCCTCATCCACGACGATCAGATCACGCATACGCTCAATCTTCTCCAGACGCTCCGCCACGAGCTTGGCAAGCTCGGAAGTCTTGAACGTCGTCACAACCAACTGTTCGGTGTAGTTGACGTCCCGAACTTCAGCCAGGGCACGGGCTTCCTTGATGGCTTCAGCAATCTTTCCCTGGATGCGCTTCTTCACCGGGTTCGGATACAGCTTGAGGCGTTCCGCGACCGCGAGCTTGAGGGTGCCACGCAGATCCAGCGTCCGCTGATGGGGACGCTTGGCCACCGTAGTGACTTGGCGCTTCTCAAAAGCCTTGGTGACCTGCTCGTAGCCCACGTCGGCAACGAACGAGGCCTCACGTGCCGTCAGCGCCGTTTTCATTCCGAGTGCCACGTTCAACCTCTAAAAAAGATACCCTTGCATGGGGTATATTTATGGCGCTTGGACGCGCCAATCAAGTACCCAGCCAAGCCGAAGGAGAGGGACAGGAGGTGCGAGCAAGCGGTCTTGCCGCCACCTCCCTTGCGGCCGAGGACGGCGATGACCTTCATCGCAACACCTCGGTGCTGTCGCCCAGCTGGTTGGGCGTACGCTGTGTTCCGCGTCAGCCGCCGCGGCGCCAAGCGTCCAGAATCGCGTCGACGGCTCCGTCCGCGTCCTCCATGGTCGTGGCCCAGGAGATCACCGAGATGCGCATCACCCACCGCTCGTGCCATCGGGCACCGCCGACGAAGCAGACGCCGCTCTTCTGCACGTGCTCGATGACGCGCGCCGTCTCGGCGTCCGCCCTCTCCACGGGACCGTCCGCGCCGAACCGGACGATCACCTGGTTCAGTTCCACGCGGTTCAGGACCTCCACTCCGGGCTCCACGCCGAGCCGGTCCGCTATGTGGCGGGCGATGCGACAGTGCCGCTCCACCATCTCGGCGATCCCGGATCGGCCGAGCGTGCGGATCATGGTCCAGGTCGCGAAGCCCCGGGCCCGCCGTGAGAGCTCCGGGACGAAGTGCGTCGGGTCGCGCTCGCCGTGGCCCGTGGACGGGAGGTAGCTGGCCGCAGCCGTCATGGCGCGCTGGTGGGCTGCGGCGTCCCGGACGATCGCGTATCCGCAGTCGTACGGTGTCTGGAGCCACTTGTGGCCGTCCGTTGCCCAGGAGTCCGCTCCTTCCACCCCTGCGGTCAGGTGTGCCCGGCCGGGACAGGCCCGTGCCCAGAGCCCGAAAGCACCGTCCACATGCAGCCAGAAACCGCGCTCGCGGGCAACGGAGGCGATTTCCGGGAAGGGATCGAAGGCGCCCGTGTTGATCTGCCCGGCCTGGGCGATCACGATCGTCGGGCCCGTACAGTTCCGTGCAAGCTCCGCGAAGGCAATAGCGTCCATGCGCCCTTCGCCGTCGGTCGGCACCCGCGTGACCCGCTCGCAGCCCAGGCCCAGGAACTGGAGGGCGGAGAAAACCGTCGCGTGGGCATCGTCGCCGATCAGGACCTGGATCGGCGGTGCGCCGAACAGGCCCTGGGCCTCGACATCCCAGCCCGTGCGCCGCAGCACCTCGCCCCTGGCGGCGGCGAGGCAGACGAAATTGGCGACCGTCGCACCCGTGACGAACCCCACCGAACTCTCGCGCGGCAGGTCGAGCAATTCGAGCAGCCATCCCGCAGCGACCGCCTCCGCCGCCGCGGCCGCCGGGGCGGCGGAGTGGTTGCCCGCGTTCTGGCCCCAGGCGCTGGTCAGCCAGTCCGCCGCGACCCCGACCGGATGGGACCCGCCGATCACCCAGCCGAAGAAACGCGGCCCGGGCATCGCATTCAGGCCGGGCTCGGCGATGCGGGCGAGGTCCTCGATCACCGAAAGGCCGGGCACCCCGGTCTCGGGCAGTGGATCATCGAAGGCCTGGCGCATCTCCAGGAAGCCCTTCAGTGGCCGCTGGGGTCGGGCGGGGAGGGTTCTGCGGAACGCAACCGCGTGGCGGGCGGCGTTCTCCAGTACGGCCAGGATGTCGTCTTCCTCGGCGGGCACGGCGGACCTCCTCCAGGAGAGCATCGGGCTTCCCGGGATGCTACTCCCAAGTGCCGGATCCAGGCATCCGGTTTGCACACCGGCTGCGCGGCGCTCTGTTCAGGACGAGCGCGAGAGCGGCGGCGGCGGGCATGATCCAGGCGTCCGGCGCCTCCATCGTCCACAGGGTGGCGCCGCTGACCGCGCACCAGGCCAGCGGAATGGCGAGGAGTTCCCAGCGTGCCCGTTCCACAGTGAGCAGCACGCCGAGCGTCGCGACCACCGTGGGATCCGGCGCAACCCCGAAGAGTTCGACCTGCGACCAGGCGCGCCCGGCCAGCGGTCCGACCAAGGGCTGGATCAGCAGAGCGAACAGCACGAAGCCGAGGCCGGCCCGGCCCGTCCAATGCTCCTGCCTCCTGCCCCCGAGCCGGTCGCCGACCACGCCGACCAGCACGAGAAGCAGCGCTTCGACGGCGAAGGCTGCCGCCATGTACACGGCCGTCCAGTTGATCGTAGCGTACCGCGTGAACAGAAAGCCCCACGCCACCCACAGCCAGCACGCGGCGAGAATGGCCGAAACGGCGCGGCCCCGCCATGGCCTCCGCGCGCCGAGCAGAACGACCACGGCAAGCCCCAGCGCCATCGCCAGCATCTGCCCCGGCCAGATCGCGGCGTTGTAGAGTTCGAACAGTCGGTAATAGGTGTGCGGCGAGAAGAGCAGGAAATCCGACAGGGTATAGGTCCACCACTCGGACATCACAGCCCCTCGACGTGGGCGACCGTGCGGCGGCGGATCGCCTCGTCCGGCAGGCGGCCATAGGCGGCGCCCATGTTCTCGCGGACGTGCGCCACGCTGGTGGTCGCCGGGATGGCGCAGGTGACGGCCGGGTGCGACACGATGAACTTGAGGAGGAGCTGCGCCCAGTTGGCGCAGTCGATCTCGGCCGCCCAGGCGGGCAGCGGGTGTTTCTTGACCCGGCGGATCAAGGGGCCTTCGCGGAACGGCCGGTTGGCGATGACCGCGATGCCGCGCTCACGCGCGAGCGGGAGGATGCGCTCTTCGACCTCGCGGTCGAGGACGTTGTAGGTGACCTGGACGAAATCGAGCGGCCGGCTGCGCATGATCTGTTCGACCTCGCGATGGCGCCGGCCTTCCGAGGTGGTGATCCCGACATAGCGAAGCCGGCCGGCCGCCTTCATGGCGAACAGCGTCTCGAGATGCTCTTCCCAGGAGAGGAGATTGTGCACCTGCAGCAGGTCGAAGCGCGGCACATCCCAAAGGCGGCGGGACCGTTCTATCTGGTCCGGACCGCGCGACCCCGACGAGATCCACACCTTGTCGGCCGAGAACAGGCCCGGCGGCCTGTCCAGCCTGGCGAGCCCGTAGCCGATCACCGCCTGCGACGAGCCGTACATGGGCGAGGAGTCGATCAGCCGGCCGCCCGCTTCGAAGAAGTTCCGCATGACCTCGGCGCAGGAGGCGCGGGCCTCGCCGTCGTCGCCCACGTTGAAGGTGATCCAACTGCCGAGCCCGACCGCTGGCAACGCTTCGCCGCTCGACGGGATCCGCTTGCCGATGGCCGTGCCGGGCCGGGAAAGGCCGATGGCGGGGCGCAGGACGGCGGCGGCTCCGGCTGCGGTCATGCAGCCGATCAGGGTGCGGCGGCTCAAGGTCGAGAAGTCCTGCATCGAACGCCCTCCTTCCGTGCATCGGTCGTCGCGTTCGCCGAGATCGCCTTATCCTAAGCGCCTCGCCGCTCAGAAAGTCGGCACCTACCGTCTACAGATAGAAACCTCCCGGATCAAACCAACTCCCATGCCTGCGAGCAGGCTCATGCATTTGATTTGGCCCATTGCTCAACCGGGCGACGTTTCCGTCATCCGGAAATTCGGAGGCTTCGGTATCGCTGGCGCGTCGTCGCCGCGGTACCTTTGACCCCTTTCTTCTGCGGAAGAGCCCATGGTTTCAGCCACCTCCTTTCCGGAAATCGCTTCCCTCGGTCTCTATCTCGTTGGAGGAGGAGCGCTCACCGGATTGCTGGCCGGGATTTTCGGGATCGGCGGCGGCACTGTGATCGTGCCCGTGCTCTACGCACTCTTCGGTTTCATGGGTGTGCCTGAGGAGGTGCGCATGCATCTCTGCATCGGGACGTCGCTCGCCGCCATCATTCCCACCTGCTTTCGCTCCTATCGTGCACATCAGGCAAGAGGCGCGGTGGATGGCTCCCTGATCCGCCGCTGGGCAGCGCCCGTGATGGCCGGTGCGGTGGCAGGAACGGTCATCGCCGCCTTCATTTCGTCCAATCAGTTGCGCGGGGTCTTTGCGACCATTTGCGCTGTGAACGGGTTGCGGTTTGTCTTCGGCAAGGACGAGTGGCGCATCTCCGATGATCTGCCCGGTCCCATGGGTATGACGACGTATGGTCTGCTCATCGGCATCGTTTCGGCATTGATGGGTATCAGTGGCGGCCAGCTCATCATCATGATCATGACGCTGCACAACCGCCCTATCCATCAGGCCGTCGCGACATCGGCGGGGCTTGGTATCCTCACCGCTATTCCGGGAACGATCGGCTTCGCCATCAGCGGACTGCCATATCAGGATCTGATGCCGGAGCTTTCCATCGGCTATGTGTCCCTACTCGGCGCGGCTCTGCTGGCGGTGCTCAGCATCTGGACCGCGCCTGCGGGGGTGAGGCTTGCACACGCCTTCTCGAAGCGAAGGCTGGAGATGGTCTTTGGTATTTACTTACTGCTCATTGCCGGCCGGTTTGCTTTGAGCGTCGCACCAATTTAACGCCGCGGGTATCACCTTGGGCGGCGACTTCACCATTCACCAGACGCTGAGCAGGGGAGGGCAGCGGCCTCAGATCCAGCCCGACAGCCAAGCGACGGCCGTCGAGGCAACGACGATCACCGCCAAGGCAAGCCCGACGAGCGTCCGGTGCTGCCTGGCTTCGCGGCGCTCAGCCTCGCGTCGCACCCTCAGGAGGTGCTGCTGCTCGGGACTGAGGAATTTGCCGGCGTCTGTGTCGGGTAGAATCCTTGCCTCGCGGCGCACCTGACGCTTCGCGGGTGCCCGGGAGGCCATGACCTCTGGCACCACGGTGGTCGGATTGGACGGCGTGACTTGTCGCCCTTTGCCAGTTCGCCGCGTTTTCCGCCGTCTCTTCGCCATTGCTCTCACCATAGCCAAGGGGAAGAGAGATACCTCGCGGTATCCGGCGTGTCAGCCGTTCCCGACCCAGGCAACAGGGAGATCACAGGACGATCAAAGAATCTAAAAAAAGGCGGCTTACGATGCGGCGCTGCGCTGGCGCGGTAACCTGGCGCTCTGGCTGACGCCCGAGGCGATCACCGCCTGGACGCCAGCCAAGATCCACCTACACGTCCAGGTTCGCCACCTTCAGGGCGTTCTCCTGGATGAACTCGCGGCGGGGTTCGACGATGTCGCCCATCAGGGTGGAGAAGACCTCCTCCGCCTGGTCGGCGTGGTTGACGCGCACCTGCAACAGCGAGCGCTTGGTCGGGTCCAGCGTCGTCTCCCAGAGCTGCTCCGGGTTCATCTCGCCCAGGCCCTTGTAGCGCTGGATCGTCACGCCGCGACGGCCGAGCTCCATCACCGTGTCGAACAGCGCCATCGGGCCGGTGACCGTGCGGGTCTCCTTCTGCTTCTCGAAGGCGCGGCTCGGCTGCTCGAAGGAGCGCTTGAGGTCGGCTGCCATGGCGTCCAGCTTGCGCGCCTCGGCGCTCTTCAGCAGGTCGCCGTCCAAGCGGTGGCGATGCGTGACGCCGCGGCGCGTACGGACCAGCATGTAGCCGCCCTCGCTCAGCGCCTCGCCGCGCCAGCCGCCCTCGCCGTCCTGGGCGTTGAGGCGGGCGGCCACCGCCGCCGCGGCCTCGGCCGCCTTGGCCGCGTCACTCGCCAGCGCCACCGACAGGGCACCGACGATCGAGGCCTGTTCCACCACCGCGAGATTGCCGGCCTTGCGGGCCAGCGTGTCGATGTGGTGTCGGGCGGAGCGCGCCTTCTCCACCAGATCGCGCAACGGATCGCCGTGCAGCAGCGTGCCGTCCGACAGCGTCACCGACAAGTCGCTCAGCGCCGCCTCGATCAGATACTCCTCGAGCGCCCGGTCGTCCTTCAGGTAGCGTTCCTTGGCGTTGCCGCGCTTGATCCGGTACAGCGGCGGCTGCGCGATGTACAGGTAGCCCTTGTCGATCAGCTCCGGCATCTGCCGGAAGAAGAAGGTCAGGAGCAGCGTGCGGATGTGGCTGCCGTCCACGTCCGCGTCGGTCATGATGATGATCTTGTGGTAACGCGCCTTGTCCGGGTTGAACTCGTCGCGGCCGATGCCGGTGCCCAGCGCCGCGATCAGCGTGCCGATCTCCGCCGAGGACAGCATCTTGTCGAAGCGCGCGCGCTCCACGTTCAGGATCTTGCCGCGCAGCGGCAGGATCGCCTGGAACTGGCGCGAACGCCCCTGCTTGGCCGAGCCGCCCGCCGAATCGCCCTCGACGATGAACAGCTCCGACGCCGCCGGGTCGCGCTCCTGGCAGTCGGCCAGCTTGCCCGGCAGCGACGCCATGTCGAGCGCACCCTTGCGCCGGGTCAACTCGCGCGCCTTGCGGGCGGCCTCACGGGCGGCGGCGGCCTCGACCACCTTCTGCACGACGCGCTTGGCGTCCTGCGGGTGCTCCTCGAAGTACTGGGCCAGATACTCGCCGACGATCGCCTCGACCACCGGACGCACCTCCGACGAGACCAGCTTGTCCTTGGTCTGGCTGGAGAATTTCGGATCCGGAACCTTTACCGACAGGACGCAGGTCAGGCCTTCGCGGGCGTCGTCGCCCGACAGGTTGACCTTCTCCTTCTTGGCGATGCCGGACTCGTTGGCATAGTTGTTGATCGCTCGCGTCAGCGCCGCGCGGAAGCCGGCGAGGTGCGTGCCGCCGTCCTTCTGCGGGATGTTGTTGGTGAAGCAGAGCGTCGTCTCGTGGTAGCTGTCGTTCCACTGGAGCGCGCATTCCACGGTGACGGTGCCGCCGTGCTCGGTTGGACGCTCGGCCTTCATGGTGATGGTCGGCTTGTGCAGAGGCGTCTTCGACCGGTCGAGCCAGCCGACGAACGCCTCCAATCCGCCTTCGTAATGAAGGTCGCAAACCCTGGCCTCGACGCCGCGGGCGTCGGTCAGCACCAAGCGCACGCCGGAGTTCAGGAACGCCAGCTCGCGCAGGCGGTGCTCCAGCGTGGCGAAGTCGAACTCGGTGTTGGAGAACGTCTCCCTGGACGGCAGGAAGGTGACCTCCGTGCCGCTCAGCACCTTGCCGTTGTCCAGCGTGGGGGCCGGTCCCATGTCGGTCAGCGGCGCGTCCGGCACGCCGTGGCGGAAGCGCATCGCCCAGGCGCGGCCGCCGCGCCAGATGCGCAGGTCCAGCGTCTCCGACAGCGCGTTCACCACCGAGACGCCGACGCCGTGCAGGCCGCCCGACACCTTATAGGAGTTCTGGTTGAACTTGCCGCCGGCGTGCAGCTGGGTCATCACGACCTCGGCCGCCGACACGCCCTCTTCGGGGTGGATGTCGGTGGGAATGCCGCGCCCGTTGTCGCGCACGGTCACCGAGCCGTCGGCGTTCAGCGTCACCTGCACCGCGTCGCAGTAGCCGGCGAGCGCCTCGTCGATGGCGTTGTCGACGACCTCGTAAACCATGTGGTGCAGGCCCGAACCGTCATCGGTATCGCCGATGTACATTCCGGGCCGTTTGCGTACGGCGTCCAGCCCGCGCAAAACGGTGATCGACTCGGCGCCGTATTCCTCCTGCGGGAGGACCGATTTCAATGCTTCCTGTGCCATGGCTCGATTATAACAGAGGTCGTTCCGAATTTGGTGCGTCGCGGGACGCTAGAGCGCATTTTTTGGTTTCTACCCCAGCGTGACATGCGCGTCTTCCACGCGAAAGCGGCAGGCGTCGTCGCCCAGGGGCTCGAACACGCTCGCGTCGGTGCCGGTCATCCAGGCTTGGCTGCCGAGCGCCAGGATCTCCCCGAACAGCGCCTCGCGCCGGTCGGCGTCGAGGTGCGCGGCCACCTCGTCCAGCAGCAGCAGCGGGGCGGCGCCGCGTTCCGCCGCCAGCAGGCGCGCGTTCGCCAGCACGATGGCGATCAGCAGCGCCTTCTGCTCGCCGGTCGAGCACAGGCCCGCCGGCATGTCCTTGGCGTGGTGGCGCACGGACAGGTCGCTCTTGTGCGGTCCCACCGCGGCGCCGCCGGTTTCGGCATCGGCGCGGCGGCTGGCGCGCAGGGAATCCCGCAGCGAATCCTCGGCGGTCAGGGCCGGGCCCTCGTTCAACCACGTCTCCACGGTGCCTTCCACCGCCAGGTCGGCACCGGGGAAGGGGCCGACGGCGCGGGCGCAGGCGGAGCGCAGGCGCTGCACCACGTCGCGCCGGGCGGCGGCCACGGCGATGCCGGTGGTCACCATCTGGTCCTCCAGCCCCGACAGCCAGCCGTCGTCGAAGCGGCCGTCGCGCAGCAGCCGGGCGCGTTCGCGCAACGCGTGCTCGTAGCGCGACAGGCGGCCGGCGTGCGCCGGGTCGAAGCCGAAGACGAGACGATCCAGAAAGCGGCGGCGGCCGCTGGAGCCCTCCAGGAACAGCCGGTCCATCTGCGGCGTCAGCCAGACGACGGCGACGTGCTCGGCCAGCGCGGTCTGGCCCTTCACCGGGTGGTCGTCGATGCGCACGACCCGGCGGTCGTTCCCGGAGGAGGTGTCATGGGCGCAGTCGCGGCCAGTGCCGATGTCCACGGGGCCGTGCGGGGTCTCCAGCGTCGCCGCCACTGCCCAGCCGGATCCCGGAGGCGAGCCGATGCGCTCCACCTCGGACAGCTTGGCGCCGCGCAGGCCGCGGCCGGGGGCGAGGAAGCTCACCGCTTCCAGGAGGTTGGTCTTGCCGGCGCCGTTCGGGCCGATCAGCGCCACGGGACGGCGGTCCGGCTCCAGGCGCGCGTGCTCGTAGCCGCGGAAGCGCGTCAACGTCAGACGCGTGACCGCCAAGGCTTCGGCCGCCGGCAATTCCTGAATCCGTCTTGCTTCGAGCACTGATCCGTTCCGTGAGGGGGGCTGCCCCCTCGCAGGGTCAGACGCGCATCGGCATCAACACGTACAGCGCAGTGCCGTCGGCGACGTCGCGGATGATGGTGGGCGACGCCGCGTCCGCCATCGTGAAGCGGGCACCCTCGCCCTCGATTTGTTGAGTGATGTCCAGTAGATAGCGAGAGTTGAAGCCGATTTCCAGGGGGGAGTCCTGATAATTGACCTCCAGCTCCTCGGTGGCGCTGCCGGCTTCCGGGCTGGTAGCGGACAGGGTCAGCGTGCCGCGGGTCACGGCCAGCTTCACCGCCCGGCTCTTCTCGGTGGAGATGGTGGCGACGCGGTCCACGGCGGCGGCGAACAGGCGGGAATCGACCTCCAGCACCTTGTCGTTGCCGGTGGGGATGACGCGCTCATAGTCCGGGAAGGTGCCGTCGATCAGCTTGGAGGTGACGAGGATCTGGTCGAAGGCGAAGCGGATCTTGTTCTCCGACAGCGAGATCTCGATGCGGTCGGCCGCCTCGTCGATCAGCTTGCGGATCT
>Ga0196970_1000832_pt1 | contig 28435 bp, 22 predicted proteins | sample S1v_513CmetaG_FD_148672 | JGI IMG/M metagenome (GOLD analysis project Ga0196970, IMG submission 148672) | Soil microbial communities from Anza Borrego desert, Southern California, United States - S1+v_5-13C | ecosystem: Environmental > Terrestrial > Soil > Desert | place: USA: California... | reverse complement strand
GAAGAAGCGCCGATCTTCCAGGTGGCCGATTACGGCCTCGTGGCTGACCTGTTCGAAGCGGTACCCGAGCTGGAGAAGCTGGTCTAATCCAGCCGCTTCACTTATAAAGAGCCCGACCGTTTGGTCGGGTTTTTTTTGTCTTGAATTTGAGTGGGGGCGTGTTGCCATGGATCTGCGCTGCGGATGGTTGTTGGGTCTGGCCCTGTTGCCCGTGGTGGCATCAGCGGCGGGCAAGTGCGAGCGCCTCGTCGTCACCGGTAGCCCCGATGCGCCACCGTATCTGTGGCAGGACCCGCAAAACCCGAAACGGCTGATCGGTGCCAGTGCCGACCTGTTGCAGCAAGTCGGCAAAGACCTCGGCATCAAAATCGATCTGCTGTATGCCGGCAAACGCGCGCAAGCCCTTGATGAGGTGCGCAGCGGGCGCATGGACCTGCTGGCCGACGCGCCGCTGACCCTCAACGAGCTGGAAACCCTCGATTACATTCATCCACCGCTGCTGGAAAACGACTATCTGGTCTGGACCCGCAAAGGCTCGACGCTGGTTTACAGCGACGCCAGAGATCTGCACGGGCATGCCGGCGCGCTGTCGGAAAAGTCGCGGATGACCCAGGCATTCAGCACTTTCGCTGAGCAGAATCTGACCCTGACCAAGACAGCCAACCTCACCCAGGCCCTGCAGAAATTGCTCCTCGGTGAGGTGGAATATGTACTCGCCGGCCGCTATTCGGGCATGGCGGCCGCGCAGGCGCTGGGTATGACCAACGATCTGCTGGCGTTCGAGCAACCCATTGATCGCCCCGGTCTGTTCCTTGCGGTTTCCCATAACTCGGCATGCAACGATCCGTGGTTGCGCGGACAGCTAGCCAAAAAGATGACAGAATTGCCCGCGTCCGGACTGACGGAAGCCGCGCTGCAACGCAATATCGAGCGCTGGAAGGCGCAGCAGCAACAGCCGCCACAACCCGTCAGTGCCCCCAAACAGTAGGGATTCTTAGTGAGTATTCGACCTCTTTTCGCGGCCGTGGCCGTTCTGGCTCTGGCCGGTTGCGCGACCGATCCGGCACCCATCGAACAAATGCGTCTGACCGAGCAGGCCATCACTCAGGCCAAGGCCGTTGGCGCCACGGCCGACGAAGTGCCGGAAATGAAACTGGCAGAAACCAAGTACACCCGCGCCAGAGGCAACATGGCTGACCAGTCTTACCGCAACGCGCGGATGCGCGCCGAGCAGGCTGAACTGGACGCCCGGCTGGCCGAAGCCAAGGTGCTGACCCAGAAAAGTGAAGAGCAATTGAATGTACTGAACACCCGCATCACCCGACTGCGCAAGCAACTGGGGAATGCCCAATGAACCTGTCAGTGAAAATCCTCGGCGGCCTGATCCTCGTCGGTTGCGCCAGCCTTTCTGGCTGCGCCGGACAGCACAGTGAAGCGGCGTTGCAGCAGGCTGGCAGCGACTTTCAGAAGGTCAAGGAAGATTCGAACGTGTTGCGTATCGCGCCGAAAGACGTGATTCGTGCCGGTGAGTCTTTGGCCCGCGCCGATCGCCTGTCGACCTATTGGGGCAGCGGTTCGGACGTTGTGCATTACGCTTATCTGAGCCAGCGTTACAGCGAAATTGCTCGTGAGCATACCAATCAGGTGCTCAACGAAGAGCGCGCAGCCAAGCTGGAGCTGGAGCGCCAACGTCTGCAACTGGCCTTGCGCGAATCGAAGTTGTTGAGTGTGCAGCAGCAGGGCAAGTGGCTTGAGGAGCAGATCGTTGCGTTGGCGACTACGCAGACTGATCGGGGTCTGGTGATGACGCTGGGCGATGTGCTGTTCGATACCGGTGAGGCGGAGCTGAAGAATTCGGCCAATCGCGTGGTGCTGAAGATTGTGCAGTTTCTGCAGTTGAATCCCAAGCGTGTGGTGCGGATCGAGGGTTATACCGACAGTACCGGGGGCAAGCAGGAGAATCTCAAGTTGTCGCGTGACCGGGCGCAGTCGGTGGCGGATGTGTTGATTGACCTGGGCATTGATGACAAGCGGATTCAGGTTGAGGGGTATGGGGATGAATACCCTGTAGACGCCAACGCTTCCGAGCGTGGGCGGGCGCAGAATCGTCGGGTTGAGATTGTTTTTTCTGATGAAAAGGGGCAGCTCGGGGCGGCTCGTTAGGTTGGCCTTGGCGGCCTCTGGGCCGACCAGGCTCTTGGGTTTTTGGGTGAATATCCGTTTTTTTGGGGGATGCGGCTGGCGGTTTCGCCCTTACGGCGAGGCACTTTTTCCAGACGCCGAAAAAGTGCCCAAAAAGGCTTGCTCCTGCGTTCGGCCCTCGCAGGCTCGGGTTCCTTCGCTCCGGGACCGATCCGGGCGCAGCGGCTACGGTTTGCTTCGCTGCACCTCCTTCCGCTGTGTACGACTGCGTCGTACGGTCGCTGCGCTCCCACGCCCGGATCGATCCCTGCGCTCAGCCTTCCGATGTCGCTGGTTAGGCAAGATCAAGAGCACTCGAGCTGGCGCTCATTGTTGAGTGGGTAGGAGCGGGTGGTTGGCTTGGGGGTTGTGGTGGATTCGCCCCTCATCGGAACGCCGCCCGCCCAGCCCTCTCCCCCAGGAGAGGGAGCCGATTTAGGTTGGTTTCGAGGTTTGAGTACGACTCGATATCCCAGGTCGGCGCAGCTCTCGCATCCACCCCGATCAATCCCCTCTCCCTCCGGGAGAGGGATAGGCGGGCGGCGTTCCGATGAGGGGCTTTTGATCTTGAGCCACATTCCTCCACCACTTCTCAAAAAAACAGCACAGTCCCGCAGACACCGCACTGTATCGTCGACTAAAGTGACAACTGTCCCAGTACACTTCTAAACTGTTCCGGTATTGTTTCGCACAAGAATAAAATCGCCCGTGAAATCGAGTGCTGCGTCATGACCAATCTCTTGCTCTACCAACGTATTGCTCAGCAGCTGGCCGAGGATATTCGGCGTGGCGTTTATCAGCCGGGGGAGCGGGTGCCTTCGGTGCGCAAGATGAGTTCGCAGCTCAATGTCAGTCATGCAACGGTGTTGCAGGCTTACGCCAATCTTGAGGATCAGGGCTTGATCCGGGCGCGGCCGCAGTCGGGTTATTACGTGCACCAGACGCCGGCGCTGACGGCGCCGACGCCGGACATTGCGCGGGTTGAGCGGCCGGGGCTGGTGACGCGCAGCAGTATCATTCAGCAGGTTTTGGTTGAGTCGCGTCGTGAAGGGGTGTTTCCGCTGGGTGCGGCGGTGCCGAGTGTCGATTACTTGCCGGTGCGTGCGTTGCACCAGCAATTGGCCAAGGTCACGCGTTTCCATAGTCCACGCGCTTTCAGTTACATGTTCAGCCCCGGTTTTGAGCCGTTGCGCCGGCAGGTGGCGATACGCATGCGCGATGCCGGTGTGGTGGTCGATCCGTCTGAAGTGGTGATCACTCACGGTTGTGTCGATGCCCTGCAAATGTCGTTGCGGGTGTTGACCCGGCCGGGGGATCTGATCGCTGCTGAATCCCCGACGTATTACGGTCTGCTGCAACTGGCCGATCTGCTCGGTCTCAAAGTCATCGAAATCCCCAGCGATCCCGCCACCGGCATGAGCCTGGAAGCGTTGCAACTGGCGGCCAACCAATGGTCGATCAAGGCATTGGTGCTGACCACTCGCCTGAGCAATCCGCTGGGCGGGACCATGCCCGAAGAGCGGCAGAAACAACTGCTGCGGCTGGCCTCGGATTTCGATATCCAGATTGTCGAGGACGATATCTACGGCGAGCTGATGTTCGAGCAGGGCAAGACCAAAGCGCTCAAGGCCTATGACCGCCTCGATCGGGTGATTTACTGTTCGAGCTTTTCCAAGACCCTGTCGCCGGGTGTGCGCATCGGCTGGATGATCGCTGGCAAGTATCAGCAGGAAATCCAGCGTTTGCAGACCTTCAGCACGCATTCGGCCTGCAGTGTCACGCAGATGGCGATTGCCGCTTATCTGGAAAACGGCGGCTATGACCGGCATTTACGGTACATCCGCCAGGAATACCGGAAAAACCTCAGCGCCTTCCAGTTGGCGGTGCAGCAGCACTTCCCCGAAGGCACGCAAATGACCCGGCCCACGGGCGGTTTCATCCTTTGGGTGAGTTTGCCAGGACGGGTCAACACGCAAGAATTGCATGTGCGTGCGTTGCAGCAGGGCATCAGTATTGCGCCGGGGCTGATCTTCAGTAACACCGAGCAGTTCAACCACTGTATCCGCTTGAACTGCGGCATTCCGTGGAACCGCGAGGCGGAACGGGCGTTGATGACGCTAGGACTGTTGGCGACCCAGCTGTGTCAGGAAACCGCTGGCGGATTCTGAACGAGCGGCAGGTCAGGCTTGTCTTGTCGCGCACAACGAGCGAGCATGTGGCCCTCTGCCGTTAGTTCGTTGGGTCCATGAAAGCGATTGTTCCTGCCGCGTGGGTTTTGCTGGGTTTGTTGATGATCGGTCAGGTGCCGAGTGTCATGGCGGCTGCCACCCAGGAAAAACCGGCCGCGACCAGTACGAGCAAGAAAACCGCGAAAACCGCGGCACCCGCCAAGAAAGCCCAGTCGAAAAAAGCCGCCACGGTGAAGAAGCGCCGCCCGGTAGCCTCGAAATCGAAACCCGCCAGCGAAGTCGCGAAAACCCGATTGCCGAAGGCGAAGCTCGACCTCAGCCTCCCCAGGGATATGGTTGAAGAGTTGAAGCCCAAGGGCACGGTGGAACTGCCCAAACGCGAGGCGATTCTGCCGCAGATGTTTGGCGAAAAAGACAGCGGCTTCCAGCTCAACGGACGTCTGCTCAGCAACGAAATGCAGCTGCAACTGCGCAATGACGAACGCCGTGAAGTCGAAGGCGCGGCGCTGGACTTTGAATTCAAACAGTAAATGACGCTTGGCTGTGACCCGCAGAACAGACGCTTTGTCGGAGACTGGTCAATCACTTCCACTTATCGCTGAAAACCCGCTGCAGACAATTTGATACAGCCGTTTAAGCGGTTACTCTGTTTCCCGTCTCTTTACACATCGCCCGTCGCGAGGATTGTTGGTCATGAAATGCCGTGAAGGCTGTGGCGCTTGCTGCATTGCCCCGTCCATCAGTTCGCCGATTCCCGGCATGCCCGATGGCAAACCTGCCGGCGAACGTTGCGTGCAGCTGTCGGTCGATAACCTGTGCAGCATTTTCGGCCGCCCGGAGCGTCCGCCAGTCTGCGCAGGCTTCGCTGCCGACGTTGAAGTCTGTGGCAGCAGCGCCGAAGAAGCGATCAGGCTGATCGGTTGGTGGGAAGCCATGACCGCGGCGTGATGTGTCAAGGCAACGGAACTTCAACAATAAGGAAAAGACTATGGGTTCGCTGCATCGTATTGCTCTCTTGTGTGGTTTGACCGCTGTGCTGGCCACCTCGGTTGCTCAGGCTGAAGACTGGAAGGTCGCCAAGAACGAGGACGGCATCAAGGTCTCGCTGAGCGAGATACCCGGCTCGGACTACAAGTCCTACCAGGGCGTCGCGCTGATGAAGACCACCATCGCCAAATTGCGCGCGCTGCAGGAAGACGTCGCCGGTGCCTGCGCCTGGATTCACGAATGCAAGACCCAGAAACTGCTCAAGCACGAGGGCGACCAGAGCTGGACCTACACCCAGTTCAACACGCCGTGGCCGGTCACTCCGCGTGATTCGGTGTTGCGCATCACCACCGTCGAAGGCGCCGATGGCAGCCTGACCCGCAATCTCGAAGGTGTGCCGACTTATCTCCCGGAAGAAAAAGGCTTCGTCCGGGTTCAGCAAGTCAAGGGTTTCTGGAAGTTCGTGCCCAAAGGCGATCAGGTCGAAGTGACTTATCAAGTGCACACCGAGCCAGGCGGCAGCGTGCCGGCCATGGTTGCCAACAAGTTCGTGGTCGATGCGCCATTCAATACACTCAAAGCCTTGAAACAACGCGCCGAGAAATAATCCGCGCGCTTTGAAATAAACGCCCCGATTGATTCGGGGCGTTTCGTTTCCGGCTTTATTGTGTTTCCAGATATGCGTTGGACGAAATTTTCACAAAATGTTCCCGACAATTCGCCCGCGCTGTTGCCTCGCTGTCAGGGCTCTGAATGAAAGCATCTGGCAGCGCAGCAGTAATCAATGGCAATGGTGCGGGTGATCGTGCAACATTTGCGCACCGCGCACGCCCCGGGGTCTGGAATGACCAATAGAGGGCACGGCGCCGCTTCATTCTTTGCAACTTCAACTTTCCAATGGGTCCTAAAACGACATGGCAAACCCGGACGCCCTGAATCAGCAGCGATCTTCCAGTCGCCTGCTGCAACCGACCGTCAAATCGCATCTGGCCTACACGCTGCTTTGTGCGCTGGTCATGATGGTGATGTTTTCCGTGCTGCGCCTCGCGCTGCTGGTCTACAACCGCGAGATGATCCTCGACACCCCGGCCGCGACCTTCCTGGAAGCGTTCGTCAACGGCCTGCGCTTCGACCTGCGTCTGGTGGTGTACCTTTGCATTCCGCTGGTGCTGGCGCTGTTCAGTGCACGGGCCATGGCCGCGCGCGGCTTCTTCCGTCTGTGGCTGACCATCGCCTCGAGCATCGCGCTGTTCCTCGGCCTGATGGAGATGGACTTCTACCGCGAGTTCCACCAGCGCCTCAACGGTTTGGTTTTCCAGTACGTGAAAGAAGACCCGAAAACCGTGATGAGCATGCTCTGGTACGGTTTCCCGGTGGTTCGCTACCTGCTGGCGTGGGTCATCGGCACAGTCATTCTGACCCTGGCGTTCAAGGGCGCCGACCGCGCCACCCGCCCGCGCGGGCCGTTCAGTGGCGGCAGTGTCAGCTCGCGTCAGGTCGCGCCGTGGTACACCCGTCTGGCGGTGTTCGTGGTCTGCCTGCTGATCTGCGTAGTCGCCGCTCGTGGCACCTTGCGTCAGGGCCCGCCAATGCGTTGGGGCGATGTGTACACCACCGATTCCAACTTCGCCAACCAGCTCGGCCTCAACGGCACGCTGTCGTTGATCGCTGCCGCCAAGGCGCGCATGGGCGAAGACCGCGACAACATCTGGAAAGCCACTCTGCCGCAGGAACAGGCGCAAAAAGTGGTGCGCGACATGTTGCTGATGCCGGACGATAAACTGGTCGACGCCGACATCGCTGCGGTACGCCGTGACTACATGCCACCGGCCGACAAGACCCTGCCGATCAAGAACGTCGTGGTGATCCTGATGGAAAGCATGGCCGGTCACTCGGTCGGTGCTCTGGGCGCGCCGGGCAATATCACGCCTTACCTGGACAAGCTGTCGAAGGAAGGCCTGCTGTTCGACCGCTTCTTCTCCAACGGCACGCACACCCACCAGGGCATGTTCGCCACCATGGCCTGCTTCCCCAACCTGCCGGGTTTCGAATACCTGATGCAGACCCCGGAAGGCAGCCACAAGCTGTCCGGCCTGCCGCAGTTGCTCAGTGCGCGTGACTACGACGACGTGTACGTCTACAACGGCGATTTTGCCTGGGACAACCAGTCGGGCTTCTTCAGCAACCAGGGCATGACCAACTTCGTCGGCCGCAACGACTTCGTCAATCCGGTGTTCTCCGACCCGACGTGGGGCGTGTCCGACCAGGACATGTTCGACCGTGGCCTGCAGGAGCTGAAGGCGCGGGAAAACGGCAAGCCGTTCTACGCGCTGCTGCAAACCCTGTCCAACCACACGCCATACGCCTTGCCGACGCCATTGCCGGTCGAGCGCGTGACTGACCGTGGCAGCCTCAACGAACACCTGACTGCCATGCGCTACTCCGACTGGGCGCTGGGCCAGTTCTTCGAGAAGGCGCGCAAGGAGAAGTACTTCAACGAAACCCTGTTCGTCATCGTCGGCGACCACGGCTTCGGCAACGAGCGTCAGATCACCGAAATGGACCTGGGCCGCTTCAACGTGCCAATGCTGATGATCGCCCCGGGCATCCAGCAGAAGTTCGGTACGCGTGACCACACCGTCGGCACGCAGATCGACATCGTGCCGACCATCATGGGGCGTCTCGGTGGCGAAGTGCGTCACCAGTGCTGGGGCCGCGACCTGCTCAACCTGCCGCAGGGCGATACCGGTTTCGGTGTGATCAAGCCATCGGGCAGCGAGCAGACCACGGCGATTGTCACCGCCGACCAGATTCTGGTGTTGCCGCGCGACAAGGACATGGGGCCGAAAATCTGGCAATACCAACTCGGTGCCAATCCGCATGCCGAAGTAGTGCCGAATGCACCGCGTACCGCCGAACTGAAACTCAAGCTGGAAGCGTTCCTGCAAACCGCGACCAAGAGCCTGCTGGATAACACCGCCGGTGTGATTCACGGCAAGCCGGACTGATTGCTGTTAAAAAACGCGCAATAAAAAAGAGGCCCTGAACAGGGCCTCTTTTTTTTCAGCTTTAAATCGTCATATCTTGCCGAGTAACAACAACACCAACAGCACGACCAGTACGACACCGATGATGCCCGACGGACCATAACCCCAACTTCTGGAGTGCGGGAAGACCGGCAGACCACCGATCAGCAACAGGATCAGGATGATGATAAGAATTGTGCCCATGTCGATTTCCTTGTTGGTAATGTCGAGAAGTCTTGATGTTCAAGGGCGACTGGATACCAAGTAATTCCAGCCGGCTTACAAGTTCCGACTTGTGCCAAGTGGAAAAAATTCCATGTTTTTTTAATGTATTTGGATTGCAGGCTTATTTCTTTTTTTCGCCCGGCTAGTTCAGAACTTACTCGCCCTCATTGAATCCAACGCGCCCCGGTTTGCACTCACCATTCAGCAATCTGATGGAGCGTGGGTGGTGGCCGAACGTTCGCTACACTCGGCGCATCTTTCCCGGAACAACAAGGCTGTCTGCTATGCAAAATCGCATGATGATCACTGGCGCGGGCTCCGGTCTGGGCCGCGAAATCGCGCTGCGCTGGGCGCGTGAGGGCTGGCAACTGGCGCTGTCCGACGTCAGCGAACCGGGCCTGCAGGAAACCCTCAAACTAGTCCGCGAGGCCGGCGGTGACGGTTTTGTGCAGCGCTGCGATGTGCGCGATTACAGCCAGCTCACAGCGTTCGCCCAAGCGTGTGAAGAGAAACTCGGCGGCATCGACATCATCGTCAATAATGCCGGCGTGGCCTCGGGCGGTTTCTTCAGCGAGTTGTCGCTGGAAGACTGGGACTGGCAGATCGCAATCAATCTGATGGGCGTGGTCAAGGGCTGCAAGGCGTTCCTGCCGCTGCTCGAACAGAGCAAAGGCAAGATCATCAACATCGCCTCCATGGCGGCGCTGATGCAGGGGCCGGCGATGAGCAACTACAACGTGGCCAAGGCCGGTGTGGTGGCGCTTTCGGAAAGTCTGTTGATTGAGCTGGCGCAACAGGAAGTCGGTGTGCACGTGGTTTGTCCGTCGTTCTTTCAGACCAACCTGCTCGATTCGTTCCGCGGGCCGACTCCGGCGATGAAGGCCCAGGTGGGCAAGTTGCTGGAAAGTTCGCCGATCACCGCCGCGGATATCGCCGACTACATCTACCGGCAAGTGGCCGCCGGTGAATTCATGATCCTGCCCCACGAACAAGGGCGCATGGCCTGGGCGATCAAGCAGAAGAACCCGCAGTTGCTCTATAACGAAATGACCAGCATGGCCGAAAAAATGCGCGCCAAGGCCAAACAGAACAACGGCTGAACTTGCCCGCAGCAGACGGCGTCGTTAGGGTGGCCGCAATGGTCACCCTGTCGAGACGCATCGATGCTCAATTACTTGTGGTTCTTCCTCGCGGCGCTGTTCGAGATCGCCGGTTGTTTCGCCTTCTTCATGTGGCTGCGCCAGGGCAAAAGTGCGCTGTGGGTGATTCCGGCACTGTTGAGTCTGACGCTGTTCGCACTCCTGCTGACCCGCGTCGAAGCCAACTACGCCGGGCGCGCGTATGCCGCTTACGGCGGAATCTACATCGTCGCTTCGATTGGCTGGCTGATGGTGGTCGAGCGAGCGCGCCCGTTGGGCTCTGACTGGATCGGCGTGGCGTTATGCGTGATCGGCGCCAGCGTGATCCTGTTCGGGCCGCGTTTTTCAGCGGCTTGAGGTTGTTTTGCGGGAAACGTCTGACGGCTCTGAGCGCGCAAGGCTGTAAGGCAAAACTGATTTGCCTGCTGCGCATTGTGTAGCCGCCGCAAGCCGCGCATCTTCTGGGTTCGCTAACCCTGAAGGACCTATCTCATGCTTGTACTCAGCCGTGTCGTTGGTGAGTTGATTTCAATCGGTGACGACATCTCTTTGCGTGTTCTGTCGGTGAATGGCTCCAGCGTGCGCTTTGGCGTCGAAGCCCCGCAAAACGTGCACGTGCACCGCTCCGAAGTCTACGACCGGATCAAGCGCAAGGAAGGTGTGCAGAAGGTTCGCTGAGCGTCAGTCGAACAAATGCCTGGGCACATCATGCTTGAGCATCAACTGGCACTGTTCGCTTTCCGGATCGAACACGATCAAGGCCTGGCCCTTGGTCAGCGCCTGGCGTACGCGCAGCACGCGGGTTTCCAGCGGCGTGTCATCGCCGTTGTCGGTACCGTCGCGGGTGACAAAATCCTCGATCAGGCGGGTGAGGGTGTCGACTTCAAGCGCGTCGTGGGGAATCAGCATGGGCACCTCGGCTAAATCAATGGCGCGATGCTACGGCGATTGGGGTTGGCCTGCCAGTTTTTGTAGTGCCTCGACCGGCGCCATCGCGAGCAGGCTCACTCCTACAATTGGAATGCGTTCTCCTGTAGGAGTGAGCCTGATCGCGATAGCGGTATCTCAGACAACAATGATCTAACTGTCGGAACGCTGCCCCACCAGACTGTCCACCGGCGGCACGCGGGTTTCGCTCTCCATCTGCGTGTCGTGTTCGATCTGATGACTGAAGCGGTCCAGCGAGGCATTGGCCGGCGCCGCGTCGCTGGCGAACACCGGCGGGCTCAGAATGTAAGCACCGAGCAACCGGCTCAACGCCGCCAGACTGTCGATGTGCGTACGTTCATAACCGTGAGTCGCATCGCAGCCAAAGGCGAGCAGGGCGGTGCGGATGTCGTGCCCGGCAGTCACCGCCGAATGGGCGTCGCTGAAGTAATAGCGAAACATGTCGCGGCGCACCGGCAATTCGTGTTCACCGGCCAGGCGCAACAAGTGCCGCGACAGGTGATAGTCATACGGACCGCCGGAATCCTGCATCGCCACGCTGACAGCATGCTCGCTGGAATGCTGGCCGGGTGCGACCGGGGCGATGTCGATGCCAACGAACTCACTGACGTCCCACGGCAAAGCCGCCGCCGCGCCACTGCCGGTTTCTTCGGTAATGGTGAACAGCGGATGGCAGTCGATCATCAATTCCTGGCCGCTGTCGATGATGGCTTTAAGTGCGGCAAGCAGCGCCGCGACACCGGCCTTGTCATCCAGGTGGCGGGCGCTGATATGGCCGCTTTCGGTGAATTCCGGCAGCGGATCGAACGCCACCACGTCGCCGACGTTGATGCCCAGCGATTCACAATCGGCCTTGGTCGTGCAGTAGGCGTCGAGGCGCAGCTCGACGTGATCCCAACTGATCGGCATTTCATCGACCTGCGTATTGAACGCATGCCCGGACGCCATCAGCGGCAACACACTGCCACGAATCACGCCGCTGTCGGTGAACAGGCTGACGCGGCTGCCCTCGGCGAAGCGGCTCGACCAGCAGCCGACCGGGGCGAGGGTCAGGCGGCCGTTGTCCTTGACCGCGCGGACCGCGGCGCCAATGGTATCCAGGTGCGCCGAGACTGCGCGGTCGGGGCTGTTCTTCTTGCCTTTGAGCGTGGCGCGAATGGTTCCGCGTCGGGTCATTTCGAACGGGATGCCGAGTTCTTCCAGACGCTCGGCGACGTAGCGCACGATGGTGTCGGTGAAGCCGGTGGGGCTGGGAATGGCGAGCATTTCCAGGAGGACTTTTTGCAGGTAGTTCAGATCCGGTTCGGGGATTTGCGGGGTCATGGAAACTCCTGATGGGTTGAGCACATCGATGGTTTCGATGAGAGAGGGATTTGTGGCGCCTGATCGGTCCTCATCGCTGGCAAGCCAGCTCCCACAGTGTTGTGTATACCGCCGGAACTGTGGGAGCTGGCTTGCCAGCGATGGCGTCAGTGCAGCCACCAAGTAATCAAGAGATCGCCGACTGACTATGCGGAAACAACAGATCGACAAAGCGTTCCGCCGTCGGTTGCGGCTCGTGGTTGGCCAGGCCGGCGCGTTCGTTGGCTTCGATGAACACATACTCCGGCTGATCCGCCGCCGGCACCATCAGGTCGAGGCCGACCATCGGAATATCCAGCGCCCGTGCCGCACGAACCGCCGCATCGACCAGGGTCGGATGCAGAATCGCCGTGACGTCTTCCAGGGTGCCGCCGGTATGCAGATTGGCGGTGCGGCGCACGAACAGATGTTCGCCGGCCGGCAGAACGCTGTCGTAGGTGTAACCGGCCGCGTGCAGGGTGCGTTGGGTTTCGTGGTCCACCGGAATCTTGCTTTCGCCACCGGTAGCGGCCTGCCGACGGCGACTCTGCGCCTCGATCAACTCGCCGATGGAATGCTGACCGTCACCGACCACTTCGGCCGGTTTGCGGATGGCCGCCGCGACCACTTCGAAACCGATCACCACAATGCGCAGATCGAGACCTTCATGGAAGCTCTCGAGCAGCACGCGACTGTCGAATTGCCGCGCGGCTTCGATGGCCTGCTGCACGTCTTCGATGGTCTGCAGATCGACCGCCACACCCTGACCCTGTTCGCCGTCGAGCGGCTTGACCACGACGCGCTGATGCTCGTCGAGAAAGGCCAGATTGTCATCGGCATTGCCGGCCAGTTGTTGCGCCGGCAGATTCAGCCCGGCGGCCTTCAGCACCTTGTGGGTCAGGCTTTTGTCCTGGCACAGGGTCATGCTGATCGCGCTGGTCAGGTCGCTCAACGATTCACGGCAGCGCACCCGGCGCGCGCCATGAATGAGGGTGAACAGCCCGGCGTCGGCGTCATCGACCTGTACGTCGATTCCGCGTCGATGAGCTTCCTCGACAATGATTCGCGCGTACGGGTTGAACTGCGCTTCTGGCCCCGGGCCAAGAAACAGCGGCTGGTTGATGCCGTTCTTGCGCTTGATCGCGAAAGTCGGCAGGTTGCGGAAACCGAGCTTGGCGTAGAGGTTTTTTGCCTGACGGTTATCGTGCAGCACCGACAGATCCAGATAGCTCAGCCCACGGCTCATGAAGTGCTCGATCAGATGCCGCACCAGCACCTCCCCCACACCCGGACGCGAACACTGCGGGTCCACCGCCAGGCACCACAGGCTGCTGCCGTTTTCCGGATCGTTGAACGCGTTGTGATGATTGAGGCCCATGACGCTGCCGATCACCGCGCCGCTGTCTTCATCCTCGGCCAGCCAGTACACCGGGCCGCCCTGAGGATGCGGGGTGAGCAACTCGGGATCGATCGGCAACATGCCGCGCGCCTGATACAAGCGGTTGATGCCTTGCCAGTCCGCCTCGCTCTGCGCACGTCGAATGCGGAAGCCGCGAAACACGCGAGTGGCCTGGCGGTAATCGCTGAACCACAGGCGCAAGGTGTCGGACGGATCGAGGAACAGCTGCGTCGGTTCCAGACCAAGAATTTGCTGCGGCGCTGCGACGTACAAGGCAATGTCGCGCTCGCCGGGTTGTTCGTTGAGCAGTTCCTGCGCCAGCGATGCCGGGTCGGGGAAGGTATGGCCGATCAGCAACCGGCCCCAGCCGCAATGCACGGCAATCGGGGCGCAGGGCAGGGTGCTGCCGTCTTCGGCCAGACGCGCTTGCAGACGTTCGTACGACGGCGCCTGACCACGCAGCAGGCGTTGGTTGATGGACGTGGCATGGGGTTTCATCAATCAGATTCCTTGTTCACTGAGCCACAGGTTCAGCGCCGCCAGTTGCCACAGTTTCGAACCGCGCAACGGGGTCAGTTGGCCTTGAGGGTCAGTCAGAAGCTTGTCGAGCATGCTCGGGTTGAACAGGCCGCGATCCTGGCTTGGATCAAGCAGCAGTTCGCGCACCCAGTTGAGCGTGTCACCCTGCAAATGTTTGAGGCCAGGCACCGGGAAGTAGCCTTTCTTGCGGTCGATCACTTCACTTGGAATGACCCGACGCGCGGCTTCCTTGAGCACCTGTTTGCCGCCATCGGGCAGCTTGAACTGGCCAGGCACACGGGCCGACAGTTCGACCAGTCGATAGTCGAGAAACGGCGTACGCGCCTCCAGGCCCCAGGCCATGGTCATGTTGTCGACACGCTTGACCGGGTCGTCGACCAGCATCACCGTGCTGTCCAGGCGCAAGGCCTTGTCCACTGCCGCATCAGCGCCGGGCTGGGCGAAATGTTCCTTGACGAAGTCACCGGCGGCGTCGTTGGCCGTGAGCCATTTCGGTTGCACGGTAGCGGCGTAGTCTTCGTAGCTGCGGTCGAAAAACGCTGCGCGATAAGCTGCGTACGGATCGGCTGCACCGTCGACTTGCGGATACCAGTGGTAGCCGGCAAACAATTCGTCGGCACCCTGACCGCTCTGCACCACTTTGCAATGCTTGGCCACTTCCCGCGACAGCAAATAGAAAGCGATGCAGTCGTGGCTGACCATTGGCTCGCTCATCGCGCGAAACGCCGCGGGCAGCTGCTCGATGATTTCTTTTTCGTCGATACGCAGTTGGTGATGCTGAGTGCCGTAGTGTTTGGCTATCAGGTCGGAATACTGGAATTCGTCACCGCGTTCGCCGCCGGCATCCTGGAAACCGATGGAAAAGGTCGACAGGTTCTCGACGCCGACTTCACGCAACAGGCCGACGAGCATGCTTGAATCGACACCGCCGGAGAGCAACACACCGACGTCCACTGCGGCACGTTGCCGAATTGCCACGGCTTCGCGGGTGCTGTCGAGTACACGGTCGACCCAGTCTTCCAGCTTGAGGTTTTTCTCGTCCTCGTTCGGGCCGTAGGGCAGGTTCCACCAGGTTTTCTGCTCGGTGCTGCCATCGGCTTCGACGCGCATCCAGCTCGCTGGCGGCAGCTTTTCGATACCCGCCAGCAACGTGCGCGGCGCCGGCACCACGGCATGGAAGTTCAGATAGTGGTTGAGCGCCACCGGATCGAGAATCGGGTTGATGTCGCCGCCCTTGAGCAGCGCCGGCAGGGCCGATGCGAAACGCAGGCGCTGACCGGTGCGCGACAGGTACAGCGGCTTGACGCCGAGACGGTCGCGGGCGATGAACAGGCGCTGCGCGTCGCGCTCCCAAATGGCGAAGGCAAACATGCCGTTGAGCTTGGGCAGCAGCGCTTCACCCCAGGCGTGATAGCCCTTGAGCAGGACTTCAGTGTCACCGCCGGAATAGAACGCATAACCCAGCGCTTCGAGTTCGGCGCGCAGTTCCGGGAAGTTGTAAATGGCGCCGTTGAAGGCCAGCGACAGGCCCAGTTGGCTGTCGATCATCGGCTGCGCCGAGCCGTCCGACAGGTCCATGATTTTCAGGCGCCGATGGCCCAGGGCAATCGGCCCTTGGGCATGGAAGCCCCACGCGTCAGGGCCGCGCGGGGCCAGGTGATGGGTGATGCGCTCGATGGCTGCAAGGTCTGCAGGTTGTTGATCAAAACGTAACTCGCCAGCTAATCCACACATAAAATCCTTACCGGTTTTTCCGTTGGGGAGGGGTCAAACGGGACCTCGCCAAAAGGGCGGGTACTCAGAAACTGACCCGCCACGGTAGGTGGAGTTTTAGAACGATAAGTTATAAGTGGGTGTTCGGGTCGTTCATCAACCGTTGAGTTTCCGGGTTTTATGGCGGCGATAGGTAGATACCACCTGCCATTCCCGCCGTTCGCTATGTTCATCGGTCCGACCCGCAATAAAGGACTATTGCCATGCCCGCCACAGTGAACAAAACCTCGCCATCCGACGACGCCATCCTGGGTACGCTGCTTGAGGCCACCGCCGATCTCGACACCGCGCAAACGCTGCAGAAAACCTTGCCTGCGCACCTGCTCAAAGCCAGCCCCGAAGCATTGTCGGCACTCGATCAGACCGTACGTGACCTGCACGACACGCAAGTGCTGGTCGACAAGGACCTGCTCGCGCTGAAACCTCTGAATAGCTTCTGCATCGACGAATTGCACGCGGCCCTGACCGGTAAATGGCCGGCAGATACGTTTGATGTCGAGAAAGACTTTCTCAGCCTGCCCGGCGTCGACTGCGGTTGCCCGGCAACTTCCACCGATGAAAACGGCATCCAGACCTTCCCCAACGCGACGCCGACGCTGCTGCAAGCGGCCATGCAGAATTTCAGCGAAGACGAGGCGGCTGATACGTTCCCGAAGGGTAGTTTCATTCGCATCAACAGTGCGGCGCAGGGCGTGAGCGATCTGACGCCGGCCGCTTTCGCCAAACTGTGCCGCGAGCTCGATCTGGGCAAACGCTACCAGGAGCATTTCCAGAAGGTGTTCGGCCTGCTGGACCGTGATGGCAAAGTCGTCGCCACCAGCGCCATGACCCGGGATATCGCCAAGCTGAAAAAACTGCTGTTGCAACTGGACCTGCAGCAGGCCGCCCTCAAGGGGAATATCAGTGCGGCCACCCGGCAGGTGTTGCAGAAACTTATCGACGCCGATGGCGTGCTATCGAGTGGAATCAAGCTCTATGGCAAGCAAGCGATGATCATGCAAGGCGTGAAGATTCTCGACAGTTGTGTCTGGGGCGCGGTGGTGTTTTCCAGCCGATCGGTGGAGTTGTACCCCAGTGAACGGTGTGTGGTGTACATGGCCGGCGAACCGCAACGACCATTGTATGAATACCCGAGCTTCACCGTGTTCAAGCAATACCTGACACAGCAGATGCAAAAGAAAGACTACCGTGAGTATTTCGCCAACAGCCTCGATGAAGACAACAAGGCCGACTTCTTCAAAACCTTCACCGACAGCGTCGAACTCGGGCATATCCAACAGTGGCCGATGACCGTGCCGCTCTTCGAATTCATGGTGCAGAGCCATGTCGGCAAGCTGCAGCTCGACGCGCGCAAGCTGGCTGTGCCAACCGACGATATCGATGAAGAGGTGCGGCAAAAGCGCCTGCTCGATTTTATTCAACGGGGTGTGACCGTCCTCTCGGTCGCCGGGCTGGTAGTACCGGTGCTCGGGCAGTTGATGATGGGCGTTGCGGTCGGGCAAATGCTCGCTGAAGTCTATGAAGGCGTCGAGGACTGGCGTCGTGGCGATCATCAGCAAGCGCTGTCACATCTGCTCAGCGTGGTGGAAAACATTGCCGTGATGGGCGGGTTTGCCGTCGGGCAGAAAGCCGTAGCAACGCTCGGCAAAAAACTCCTGCAAGCGCACCCGCAGTTCTTTGCGCAATTCAGCGCCATCGTTAACGGCGCAGGGCAGCCACGCTTGTGGAAGCCCGATCTGGCGCCCTATGAACATTCCCTGCCGACCGGGTTTACCATCGCTCCGGGCTCGAAGGAGTTTTATCAGATTGGCGACAAGACCCTGAGCCGTATCGATCATCGAATCTTCGCCGGTGATTACGATCCCGCCAGCAAAGTCTGGCGCCTGCAACATGCCCGGCGTGCGTCAGCCTATGTTCCGCAGATTACCCGGCACGTCGAGGGCGGCTGGCGCCTTCCTGCCGAACAGCCTGAGGAGTGGAGCAGCGTCGCCTACGCGCTCAAACGTGTCGATCCGTCGTTGAGCGAGTTCGACGATAGCGATCTGGACATGCTGCGCCGCCTCTGTGATGTCACGCCCGAGGAACTGCATGAGGCTTTTCGCGACAACGTCAGCCTCTCGGTACGCTTGCGTGAAACCATTGAGCGCGTTCGCCTCGCGCGACAGTTGCGCACCTTGAGCAACGAACTGCAACGCGGTGAAGTCCATTCTGGCCAGGCCGTCGAAGACCAACTGCATGCGTTGCCAAAGATGCGCGGCTGGCCGACTGACCGCTATATCGAAGTCACCGATCCCGAGGGCACCGTCACGGCGACCTATCCCAGGACCTCAGTGTTTGACGAATCCCTGGGGGTGGTGGTCGACACGGACCAATTGGCTCGAGGACAGTTGCTGCAAACCATCATTGATGGCTTGTATCAAAGCGAGGTCGAAGCCCTGCTGGGCAGCAAGGTCGCCACTAGCGCTCAGCATTCGACGTTGGCTAAAAAACTCGGTGCAGCGCTGAAGACCGATTATCGCGAGGCGTTCGAGCATATGTATCAACGCTACGATCAAGGCGACGTCGATGAGGTTTTGAAATTGCGCAAGGTCTTCGCCGATATCCCGGCACGCCACGTCCAAAGCCTCATCGAGCAGGCGCCAAGCGTGCAGCGCCTGCACCTGCGCACCACCGGGCGAGTGCCGCTGCAATTGGGGCAGCGGGTCAGAATAACGAGCAGTCAGGTGCGCCTGGATCGTTCGCTGGCCGGGTTTCACTGGCCACGGCTGGCCAATGCCGACACTGACAAACTGGCGATTCAACTGCTACCGCGCCTCAGGGGCTGGGATTCGCAGGTGCGTCTGGAAATTCGCGATAAAAAGCTGACCGGACCGATTCTGCAAGCGATAGGCGAAGAGTCGGCGACCGTCAGCAAAAAATGTTCGCTGGTAAAATCCGCCACGGGCTATGAAGCGTTTGACGGCAGTGGTAAATCCCAAGGCAAAGTTGCCGCCGGCCCCAACGCGTTGTTTGACGCCATCCTCAAGGCTGTCCCGACGAAGCCGTCCAAGGGCGTGGCCGCTGCTGCCGACACGCTGCCAACCGACGCCGCAGGCTTGCGCAGCCAGTTACTCGAGAAGGCACTGGGCGAGCGCGAGGCCACGGCGCGCCTGCTGAGCGGTGACGAATCTGCACCGCTGGATGCCGAGCCGGCCTGCGTGCAAGGCGATCAGCCAGCCGTGAAGAAGCATCCCTCGGCCTTGCTGCGCAAAGTCCGCAAACTCTATCCGCGCATGACCGAGGCGCAGGCCAGTGAGTTCATCGACGGCCTGGGCGACGATGCGCTGAGTCGGGCATTGCGAGTCAAAGCCTTGCGCGGGGATCTCGAGAGTCTGCGTGACGCGCTGTTTACCTGGAGCGAAGACATTGACGCGATGAACACCGCAGGCGGTGATCTGGCCGAGGTTCGGCACAGCCGCCGCACCTTCGCCGAGCTGATCGAGAAGGGTTTTCGGCGCTTTCACCAGGTGAACAACGAGAACGGCAAAGCAGTGGGCGTACTGAACCTTGACGGCATGCGCGTCGGCAAGCTGCCGACGTTGCCGCCGGGGATCAGCTTTGATCACATTCAGCAACTGTCCATGCGCGATATGGCACTGGACGACGATGTCGCGTACTTCCTCAAATCATTCAAGCAGCTTGAGTCGCTGGAACTCGATGACAATGTCATGACGCGTCTGCCAGAGGTGCTGTCGCACATGCCCAATCTGAAAGTCCTGAGTCTGGCGGGAAACAAGCTCCAGTTGACTGAGCAGACCCTGAAAAAGCTCAACGGTTTGCACACGTTGAGGCATTTGAATCTCAACAAAAACCCGCTGGGTGCGACGCCGGATGTCTCTCGAATGTTCCATCTGCGTCGGTTGTTGCTGGAAAGCACCGGCATCACCGAAATGCCCAAGGGACTTGCCCGCCTTTTGAATCTGGAATGGGCGGACCTGAAGAAAAACCAGATCAAGTACCTGCCGGACTGGCTGTTCAAAACCTCCAGACGCTTCAGTCAGGCGCTGGACCTGGGGGATAATCCGCTGATCGACCCGAGCAAAACCCACCTTCAGACATACCGTGACAATTACGGCGTCGGCATGGGATTTTTTGAAAATGACATCGCCCGGCTCGACGAACAACACGCACGTTCGCTGTGGTTTCCCGAAAAGGCCGGTGAGACGTTTGGCAAACGTCAGCGAATCTGGAACGCGTTCAAGGACGATGCACGGGCCGAGGGGCTGTTTCATCTGCTTGCAGAACTGGGCAGTACCGCCGACTCGAAGAAAGTCAACAAGGAGCTGCAGCGGCGGGTCTGGGCCATGCTCGAGGCCGCAGAGAACGACGCCGCGCTGTGCGACCATCTGCTGGGACTGGCTGCCAGCCCGCTCAATTGCATTGACTCCGCAGCAGTGACGTTCAGTCATCTGGAAGTGGCGGTGGAGATCAACCGCTTGACCAGACTCGCCGGCGGCAATGGCGTCAGCGCCAGGTCTTTGCTGAAACTGGGGCGTGGCCTGTTCAGGCTTGAACAACTGGACGACATCGCGGCCGAGCACGCGGTCAAGTTTCCCAAGCTTGATCCATTGGAAGTGGGCCTTGCCTATCGTATCGGACTTGCCGAAACGCTGGAGCTGCCTGGCCAGGCGCGGCACATGCTTTTTGGGGAACAGGCCGGCGTTACCGAGGCCGATCTGGAAGTGGCGCAGAACAGGATTAGCGTCGCCGAGCTTTCGCCCAAGTGGCTGAAATTCATGAGTGAGCGCACGTTCTGGCAAGTCTGGCTGCAACGGACGTTTCCCCGCCGCTTCGTGCCTGTCGAAGAGGAGTATGCGCCGCGAATGACCGCACTGGACGAGAAGGCGAAAACCATGCGCGACGCCGACTATAGGAGCCAGGGAGAGATCATCAAGGCCGAACGTGAAGAGGCGTTCAAAGTTGTCTGGACGCAGTTGACCGAGGAGGCATTGCGCATCGAAGAACTGGGCCTGTGCGCCAGGCCAGACGACTGAGCATCACTTGCCGCGAATCAGTTTGCGCAGGGCGAACCGGTTCGGGTGACAGGCTTCGGCGACGCTGCGCGGCAGTGGCAGCGGCTCGTTGTCCAGCCACGCCGCGAGCAGTTCACCGGACAGCGGCGCGGTAATCAGCCCGCGCGAGCCGTGGCCGCTGTTGACGTACAGACCGCCGTGCCACGGGCAGGCGCCATCCGGCACTTGCCGGGCGTCCTTGCTCAGCGCTGCATAGGTTTGATTGAACGCTGGCAGGTCGGCGAGCGGGCCTACAATCGGCAGGTAATCGGGACTGGTGCAGCGAAACGCGGCCCGTCCCTCAAGGCCTTCGACGGGCTGCTGATCGATGTGCAAACGGTCGACCAGATCGCTGGAGATCTCCTCGAGCATGGCAAGATTGCCTTGGTGTTCGGCAGCGGTCGGGGTCAGGTCATCGCTGTGAAAATCGAAACTGGCGCCGAGGGTGTGCTCGCCCAGACGCGCCGGTGCGACGTAGCCTTCAGCGCACACCACCGTCGCCAGCGCGGCACTTTGCGCGGTTTGCGCCAGACGCGTGATCTGCCCGCGAATGCGCTTGAGCGGCAACTCGGCGCTCTGCGCAAAGTGTTTGATCTCGGCGGCGCCAGCCAGCACCACCACCGCAGCACTGGCGAGCAGGCGCTCGCCGTCCCACGCTTGCCACTGGTCATCGACTTTGCGCAGTTGCAGCACGTCATGGTGGCTGAGCAGTTCGATGTTCGGCTGCGCCGCTTGCGCCTGGCACAGCGCGGGCGGGTGCACCCAGCCGCCTTCTGGATAGAACAGACCGCCATGGGCTACACCGACCCCGGCACGGGCCTGCGCCGCCGGTTGCTCCAGCCACTGCAACAGATCTGCCGGGAAGGCCTCGGCCAGTTGCGCATGCCGCTCGGCTTCCTTGGCATTGAAGGCCAGTTGCAGCACGCCGCAGTTATCCCAGTCGGTGCCGCGTTGCAGGTTTTCCAGCAGGCGGCGGGTGTAGCCGAAACCGCTGACGATCAGTTGCGACAGCGCCGTGCCGTGGGCGGACAGCTTCAGGTAGAGCACGCCTTGCGGGTTGCCCGAGGCTTCCTGCGCCACGCCAGCGTGGCGCTCAAGCAAGCTGACCTGCCAGCCGCGCGCGGCGAGGCTGGCCGCTGTGGCACAACCGGCCAGTCCGGCGCCGATCACTAGCGCGCTGCGTTCGCCGGTCAACGGGGCAGGGCGGGCGAACCACGGTTTGTACGGCAAGGGTGGCGCCACGTCTGCCGGCCAGCCGAGGAATTCGCCGCGCAGGATCTCCCATTTGTGGCCGATACCCGGCGTACGTTTCATCTTGAACCCGGCGGCGTTGAGCAAACGCCGCACCCAACCGGTGCTGGTGAACGTGCTGATGGTCGCGCCCGGCGCCGCCAGTCGGGCCAGTTCGACGAACAGTTCGGCAGTCCACATGTCGGGGTTTTTCGCCGGAGCGAAGCCATCGAGAAACCACGCGTCGATCTGTGCATCGAGCTGTGGCAGTTGCTCCAGTGCATCGCCGATCAACAGCGTCAGGGTCACCCGCCCATCGGCCAGGGTGATGCGCTGAAAACCTTCGTGGATCGCCACGTACTGCCGCAGCAATTGATCGGCCAGTGGCTTGAGCTGCGGCCACAGCGCCAGGGCGCGTTGCAGATCGGCCGGGCTCAGCGGGTATTTTTCCACGCTGACAAAATGCAGCCGCGCACCGGCCACGGCGTGTTGCTCGAACAATTGCCAGGCGCAAAGAAAATTCAGCCCGGTGCCAAACCCGGTTTCGCCGATTACCAGCCGCCCGCTCGTCGGCAGGGCGGCAAAACGCTCGGCCAGACGGTTTTGTTCAAGGAACACATAGCGGGTTTCGTCGAGCCCCGACTGGTCGGAGAAATACACGTCATCGAACACTCGCGAACGCGGGCGTCCGTGGTCATCCCAGTCGAGCTGGGCGTGGGGCAATACAGGTTTCATGGCAGGCTCGGCAACGGCAAGGCCGCCATTCTAGCCGATCGCACCGGCCCTGCTTGATCCATGGCAAGGCATGCGGTCGGCCGCTCACTGACAATCCGCGGCCCGCGGGAATTTCTGCGCCGCGGTTGTGCCCAATCCGCTAGTCTTGCTGAATCCTGGAAGGAGCCGTCCCTATGTTTGAATCCGCTGAAATCGGTCACGCCATCGACGATGACACCTTTGATGCCGCTGTCCCGGCCTTGCGCGAAGCCTTGCTTGAAGCCCAGTTCGAATTGCAGCAGCAGAAGCGCTTCCCGGTGATCATCCTGATCAACGGCATCGAAGGCGCGGGCAAGGGCGAGACGGTCAAGTTGCTCAACGAGTGGATGGACCCGCGCCTGATCGAAGTGCGCACCTTCGATCAGCAGACCGATGAAGAACTGGCGCGGCCGCCGGCGTGGCGCTACTGGCGGATGCTCCCGGCCAAGGGGCGCATGGGGATTTTTTTCGGCAACTGGTACAGCCAGATGTTGCAGGGGCGGGTGCACGGGTTGTTCAAGGATCCGCGTCTGGATCAGGCGATTGCCGGCGCCGAACGCCTGGAAAAAATGCTCTGCGATGAAGGCGCACTGATTTTCAAATTCTGGTTCCACCTGTCGAAGAAACAGATGAAGGCGCGACTCAAGGCGCTGGCCGACGATCCGCTGCACAGCTGGCGGATCAGCCCGCTGGACTGGCAGCAATCGCAAACCTACGACAAGTTCGTCAAATACGGTGAGCGCGTGCTGCGCCGCACCAGCCGCGATTACGCGCCGTGGCATGTGATCGAAGGCGCCGATGCCAATTACCGCAGCCTGGCGGTGGGCAAGATTCTGCTGGAAGGTTTGCAGAGCGCGCTGAAACGCGCCGAGGTCAATCCGCAGGAGGTCAGCGCTGCGCCGCTGGGTACGCCGGTCGATCAGTTGAACCTGCTCGACAGCCTCGACCTCAGCCAGCGGCTGGACAAGAAAGACTACGAAGAACAACTGATCACCGAGCAGGCGCGGCTGTCCGGGCTGATGCGCGACAAACGCATGCGTCGCCATGCGCTGATCGCGGTGTTCGAAGGCAACGACGCCGCCGGCAAGGGCGGGGCGATCCGCCGGGTCGCGGCGGCGCTCGATCCCCGGCAGTACAACATCGTGCCGATTGCCGCGCCGACCGAAGAAGAACGTGCGCAACCGTACCTGTGGCGCTTCTGGCGGCACATCCCGGCACGTGGCAAGTTCACCGTATTCGACCGTTCCTGGTACGGCCGCGTGCTGGTCGAGCGCATCGAAGGTTTCTGCAAGCCGGCCGACTGGTTGCGCGCATATGGCGAGATCAACGATTTCGAGGAGCAACTGGCCGACTCCGGTGTGATCGTCGTCAAGTTCTGGCTGGCCATCGACAAGGACACGCAGATGGCGCGGTTTCAGGAGCGCGAGGAGATTCCGTTCAAGCGCTTCAAGATCACCGAAGACGACTGGCGCAATCGCGACAAGTGGGATGCCTATCGTGCCGCCGTCGGCGATATGGTCGATCGCACCAGCACCGAAATCGCCCCGTGGACCCTGGTCGAAGCCAACGACAAGCGCTGGGCGCGGGTCAAGGTGCTGCGCACGATTAACCGCGCCCTGGAAGAGGCGTTCGAAAAATCCGACAAGCAGGCCAAGAAACGCAAAGACTGAAGCGATGGCCGCGCATACGCCGGGTGAATGATCCTCGCGGTCGGCAAGAAGGTGGACTTATGCTCAGGTCCACTTTCAACCGACAACAACAATGAGGTATGCCATGCGTGAAGTGGTGATCGTCGACAGCGTGCGGACCGGCCTGGCCAAATCCTTTCGCGGCAAGTTCAACCAGACCCGCCCCGATGACATGGCGGCCCATTGCGTCAACGCCCTGTTGACGCGCAACGACATCGACCCGGCCAGCGTGGAGGATTGCATCGTCGGCGCCGGCTCCAACGAAGGTGCGCAGGGCTATAACATCGGTCGCAACGTGGCGGTGCTGTCGCGCCTCGGCACCGGTACGGCGGGCATGACCCTCAACCGCTTCTGCTCGTCGGGCTTGCAGGCGATTGCGATCGCCGCCAACCAGATCGCTTCCGGTTGCAGCGATATCATTGTTGCCGGCGGCGTCGAATCGATCAGCCTGACCCTGAAAAGCGTCAACACCGATCACCTGATCAACCCGCTGCTGAAAGAGCAGACGCCCGGCATCTATTACACGATGGGCCAGACTGCCGAGGTGGTGGCGCGGCGTTATGGCGTGAGCCGCGAAGCGCAGGATCATTACGCACTGCAAAGCCAGATCCGCACCGCGCAGGCTCAGGCCGCCGGGCTGTTCGATGATGAGATCGTGCCGATGTCGGTCAAGTATCGGGTCGAGGACAAGACCAGCGGCGAGGTGAAGATTGTGGACGGCGTGGTCGATCACGACGATTGCAATCGCCCCGACACCACTTATGAAAGCCTCGCCGGGCTGAAACCGGTGTTCGCTGATGACGGCTCGGTCACCGCCGGCAACTCCTCGCAACTGTCCGACGGCGCGTCGATGACATTGGTGATGAGTCTGGAGAAGGCGCTTGAGCTGGGGCTCAAACCGAAGGCGTTCTTCCGCGGCTTTACCGTCGCTGGCTGTGAGCCGGACGAAATGGGCATCGGCCCGGTGTTCTCGGTGCCGAAACTGCTCAAGGCCAAGGGCTTGCAGGTAGCGGATATCGATCTGTGGGAATTGAACGAGGCGTTTGCGTCGCAGTGCCTGTACAGCCGTGATCGGCTGGAGATCGATAATGAGAAATACAACGTCAACGGCGGCTCGATTTCCATCGGCCACCCGTTCGGCATGACCGGCTCACGCCAGGTCGGGCATCTGGTGCGCGAGTTGCAGCGGCGTGATCTGCGTTACGGCATCGTGACCATGTGCGTCGGTGGCGGGATGGGGGCCAGTGGGTTGTTTGAGGCGGTGCGTTAGACCGGTAAGAACTTCATTGTCTGGAACATGGCTATCGCGAGCAGGCTCACTCCTACAGGGGAACGCGTTCCAAATGTAGGAGTGAGCCTGCTCGCGATGGGATCAACCGGATCTAACTGTTGGAATGCTTTGCCTGCATCCGCGCGATGTAGGCCCGGATTTCCTGCTCTGCCTTCTCATGACTGTCAAACGGCCCCTCAAGGGTATTTTCCCGGGTGCTGAAAAACAGTTGGCCATTGATCCGGCACACCCGGTCGCTGCGAAAACGGGTGGCGGGGCCGCTGTCCTCGGCGCGCATGGCTAACATGATCGGTCTCCCCGGCGGTTGATTTGAACGTCAACTGAGCTTATCCCTGAAGCACTTGGCCTGCGCGGCGAGTCGATCAACGGCAACGCGTCAACATAATGCTGCGACCTGCACAGTTGCATTCGCGGCCTGTGTGCAACTGTCCCTGTGTCACAACGCAATGCGCGCCTAGAATGGCGATTCTTGTCAGCAGGCTTTTGGGGTTCGCATGCACATTTCGTCCGGTCGCTGGGTCTATGGATTGTTCCTCGCGCTGCTGACCGCGTTGCTCTGGGGCATTCTGCCGATCAAACTGAAACAGGTGCTGCTGGTGATGGACCCGGTCACCGTGACCTGGTTTCGCCTGCTGGTGTCCGGCGGCTGTCTGTTCCTTTATCTGGCGTCGGTCAAACGTCTACCCAGTCGCAAAGTGCTCGGGCCCAAGGGCGGCTGGCTAGTGCTGATGGCGGTGCTCGGATTGGTCGGCAACTACGTGCTGTACCTGATGGGCCTGAACCTGCTCAGCCCCGGCACCGCGCAACTGGTGGTACAGATGGGCCCGATCATGCTGCTGATCGCCAGTCTGTTTGTGTTCAAGGAGCGCTTCAGCATTGGCCAGGGCATCGGTTTGCTGGTGTTGCTGATCGGCTTCGGGCTGTTTTTCAATCAGCGTCTGGCAGAGCTGTTGACCTCGCTGTCGGATTACACCGCCGGGGTCTTGCTGGTGCTGCTGGCGTCGACCGTGTGGACCTTTTACGCGCTGGGCCAGAAGCAATTGCTGACGGTGTGGAATTCGCTGCAAGTGATGATGGTGATCTATCTGTTCTGTGCCTTGTTACTGACGCCGTGGGTGCATCCGCTCGAAGCGCTGAACCTGAGCCCGCTGCAAGGCTGGTTGCTGCTGGCCTGTTGCCTGAACACGCTGATCGCCTACGGCGCGTTCGCTGAAGCGCTGGCGCATTGGGAAGCGTCGCGGGTCAGTGCAACCCTGGCGATCACACCGCTGGTGACGTTCGCGGCGGTGGCGATGGCCGCGCGGGTCTGGCCGGAGTATGTGCACGCCGAGCAGATCAATGCGCTGGGTTATGGCGGGGCAGTGCTGGTGGTGTTGGGGTCGGCGCTGGTGGCATTGGGGCCTTCGTTGATTGCCGGGCTCAAGGCGCGGCGGATCAAGATGGCAGCCAGTTAGACCGAGTCGGGGCCATCGCGAGCAGGCTCACTCCTACAGGGGACCGCATTCCCCCTGTAGGAGTGAGCCTGCTCGCGATGACTGACTAAGAAACGCTACAAATCTCAGCCCTTGGCCCCAGCCTCGATCATGTTCTCCGGCCGCACCCACGCATCAAATTCTTCATCGGTCAGATACCCCAACTGCAACGCCGCTTCGCGCAAGGTCAGCCCTTCGCTGTAGGCCTTCTTGGCGATCTCCGCCGATTTGTCATAACCGATGTGCGGGTTCAGCGCCGTCACCAGCATCAGCCCACGCTCCAGGTGCCGGGCCATGGCCTCGGCGTCAGGTTCCAGCCCGGCGATGCAATGCTGCTGGAAGTTGCTGCAGCCATCGGCGAGTAGGCGGATCGATTGCAGCAGGTTGTGGATGATCACCGGTTTGTACACGTTCAACTGCAAGTGACCTTGACTGGCGGCAATGCCGATTGTCACGTCGTTGCCCAAGACCTGACAGGCGAGCATCGACAGCGCTTCGCACTGAGTCGGGTTGACCTTGCCGGGCATGATCGAACTACCCGGCTCGTTGGCCGGCAGTTTCACCTCGGCAAACCCCGCGCGGGGACCGGAGCCGAGCAGACGCAGGTCGTTGGCGATTTTCATCAGCGCCACGGCGAGGGTTTTCAGCGCGCCGGAGAGGCTCGTCAGCGGTTCGTGGCCGGCGAGGGCGGCGAACTTGTTCGGTGCGGTCACGAACGGCAGGCCGGACAACGCTGCCAGTTCTGCAGCAATCGCCTCACCAAAACCATGCGGCGAGTTCAACCCGGTGCCGACTGCGGTGCCGCCCTGGGCCAGTTCACACACCGCCGGCAATGCGGTGCGAATTGCCCGTTCGGCGTAATCCAGTTGCGCTATGAAGCCCGACAACTCTTGCCCGAAGGTGATCGGCGTCGCGTCCATCATGTGCGTGCGCCCGGTTTTCACCAGTTTCATATGGCGCGCCGCGAGTTCGGCGAGGCCACCGGACAGTTCGCTGATGGCTGGCAGCAATTGCTCCTGCACGGCTTGTGCAGTGGCGATGCTCATCGCGGTGGGGAAGCAATCGTTGGAGCTTTGCGAGCGGTTGACGTGATCGTTCGGGTGCACCGGCGTCTTGCCGCCGCGCGGGTTGCCGGCCAGTTCGTTGGCGCGACCGGCGATCACTTCGTTGACGTTCATGTTGCTCTGGGTGCCGCTGCCGGT
>Ga0196970_1000831_pt1 | contig 28515 bp, 31 predicted proteins | sample S1v_513CmetaG_FD_148672 | JGI IMG/M metagenome (GOLD analysis project Ga0196970, IMG submission 148672) | Soil microbial communities from Anza Borrego desert, Southern California, United States - S1+v_5-13C | ecosystem: Environmental > Terrestrial > Soil > Desert | place: USA: California... | reverse complement strand
ACTCGGTGGGGATTAAGCGATCACCAGCAGTTGAGTCTTGGGCTGACAGACAAGCTGGCTTTCACTGTAACGGCCACCGGGTCTTATGAGGAAGCGGCACTTGCGCAGGGGTCGCCAATGGGGTCGCATCTAGAAAGTTGACGATTAAATCTGGAGCTTGGAGACAAACCGATCACGCCCCCGCAACATCTAAACTCAACGGACTCGCCATGCCCGCATCTCACCCAATAGACCCTGTTTGTCAACTCTTTAGACGCGACCCCATTGTCCATACCCGCATCTCACCCAATAGACCCTGTTTGTCAACTCTTTAGACGCGACCCCATTGTCCATATTCCTTCTACCGAACCCGGCGGGAGCTTCGACGTGTCGATCCCGATGTAATCGTCACCAGGCCGGAAGACAGGGCGCTCTGTCTTGGGTAGCGGGTTCGACACTGAGTTACGAAATGAGAGAGCATCTTCTCCCGGTCGTAGTTTCAGGTTCGACGGCGATGGCTTGCCTCCCCGGTAAATGACCGGCGGTATTTCCTTTGCGGCAAGAGAGGACTGCCAAAAAACGGGGTTCCCTTCCATTGCCGGACTGCTCAACAAAAAGAGCAGCGTCAGCAGAAAGCAAGCAAGTCGTGTCATTTCTTTAATTTGCTCATCGTTTTTCGCCTTTCAGTCGTTGGCATGCCTCTTCAACCGCCTTCTTAAATCCCGCTGCATCCACTTTCCGTGCTACTTCCTTTTCAAGCAGGTTTTGCCCAGGTGTTTCGATATCGAATAGTCCTTTGCCGCGTTCTTGGCTTACGAGTGCAACAAATAACCCGTCGAAGTAGATCTCCGCTACGAGTTCGTCGTAGTCCGGGGGACTCGCAATCAGCGTTTCAAAACCTGTTCCTTTAAGCATAGTCGTTGTCCTCACGGTTCAAGAAAGCCCATCATGTTCCCGCTCCCGTCATACCGAACACCTCGGCCAGTGCTGGCGTCAAAGATGTCTCTACCTCCAAATCGGTTGGGCTTGATGGCTTGGTTTTGGCTCCTCAGAATATCCTGCAAAACCTGCTGCCCTTGCTGATTGATTGCAGCAGGATTGCCCGTTGCAGAAGGGAAACGCTCCCCGGTCTGCTTCCGTGCTTTTGCAGGGCGCGTCCGGCTTTTGTAAGGTCACCTTTGTCTGTGGCTTCCCCGGCCTTAAGCATTCGTTGGAAAGCGCTGTCAGTTGCTGTCTTTGCGGCTAATAATCATACGGTCCTTCGGTGTGAAATCCCCCGGCACCGAGATCCTTGATGGCTCTCTGACACATTTCCAAGGAATCCAGTTCAACCGTGAGGCAGATGCCCTTCCCGGTGTTTACTGGCTCGTGGTTCTCCTCATGTGTCACACGCCCGCCAGCCTCAACAACAATGCCAATCGCTTCACCGAGACGGTTCTTCTGCGTCTCGCTCAAATAGACTTCGATCATTTTGCTCATAGCTATTCTTCGAAGAATATGTGTCCCCAACTGCCTCCCTTCCCCTTCTTCCCAGACGTCCAATCCGCGGGAACGCGCAATGGGGTCGCATCTAAAACGTTGACAATTGCTTCTGAAGCTTCGCAACAAACCTCTGGCGCTCCGGGTCAGTCGCCAATAAAACTCCAAATCGCTTCACACCTTGTGCAGCCGCTTGATACTTCACACCGACTTCCCTCACCACTTCCGCCAAACGCATCCGTGCCGGACTGCCACATACATCGATGCGTGGCGCCCCGCCCCGCATCTCACCCAAGCGATCCGCGAATGTCAACTCTTTAGACGCGACCCCATTCTTCCCACGCATCAACTCTTTAGACGCGACTCCATTCTTCCCACGCATTCGGATCTTTACTGTCCTTGCACTCTGAACTTCCTAAATCGCCTTGCTTATAAAAACCGCCATTGCACGTCATTCCGTCGCAATCCTGATCTTCTATGAACGCGCTACCTGTGGTGCAATCTCCTGGATCCAACGGTACCCAACGGCCGCTTACAAGTGCATATTCCCTCTTCTTCCGATTATAAAGGTTTTCTGACTTTCGGCTCGAGAAGGTGTCCGCTAGCGTCTGATCGTGAGCATCGTCACGAAAACCGGGGACCAGGGAACGACGGCGCTGATGTACGGACGGCGCGTTCCCAAGACGCATCCACGCGTCGAAGCGTATGGGGCTGTTGACGAACTCAACGCGGCGCTCGGCCTGGCGCGGGCTTCGACGACACAGGACTTCCTGCGGGACAACCTTGTTTCCATCCAGAAGGAACTTGTAACGCTCATGGGCGAACTGGCGACTGCGACGGAAGATTTGGATCGCTACGCGAAGGAGGGATATCCGCAGGTGACGTACGAAATGATTATGCGTTTGGAGGAAACGGTGAAGGCGATCGAGGCGCAGAAGGTTTCGTTCAAGGGTTGGGCTACGCCCGGGGCCAATGTATCGGCGGCGACCCTGGATGTGGCGCGTACGGTTTGCCGCCGCGCCGAACGTCACGTCTGCGGGCTGCCTGCTGGTGACGTGAAAAATCCGCACATTGTAATTTACCTGAATCGTCTCGCCGACTTGCTGTGGCTTTTCGCCCGCTGGGCCGAGCCTCGGTGAAGGTGGGAGAGATGGCAAACAGTAAGTGGCAAATGGCAGCTGACATTACCTGCCAACCACCAAAAATTTGCCTTTCGCGGTGGGGTGACCTAGCTTCGCCGCCATCGCGTATGAATTCCAAGCTGCTCCTGAAAACCGTGTTCATGATCGCCATCTTGTCGTTGTTGGTGCTCATGGGGATGAACAATCGTCAGACAGTGCGGCTCTCCTTGCCGCCGCTCGTGCCGAAAACCCAGCACCTTCCCGCAGCCCTCATGTACTTCGGATTTTTCGCGATCGGGGTGGTCACCGGAACCGTCCTGACAGCAGGCGGAAAAAAAGGCGGCAAGAGCAAATCCGATTAGGCGCCGCCCGTCGCGAGCTCAGCGTTCCACGGATTTGCGGTAGGCAATGATGCCATCGGCAATCGCGCGCGCCATTTGCTTGCGATAAGCAGGATCTGCAATTCGTTTCCCCTCCGACGGGTTCGAAAGGAAACCGCCCTCCACCAGCACCGAGGGCATGGTGGCATTTTGCAACACCTTGAACCGCGCCCTTTTCACACCGCGATCGGTCACCGAGAGGCGACGCACCATCGAGCCATGAACGTTGTATGCCAGTAGAATGTTCTGGTCGTTATTGCGATTTCCAGCCAGCCATCGCGTGTCGCCCTTCGCGCCCGAATTCGACGAATACGCGCCTGAGGGCGTGAGGCAATAGACTTCAACTCCCTTTACGGCGGGCGAAGCGGGGAATGCGTTGAAGTGCAGGCTGACAAACACATCCGCGCGGCGTTGCCTGGCAATTTCCGCGCGCGGACCGAGATCCAGAAATACGTCGGAATTGCGTGTCATGATGACTTCAAAACCCGCCTGTATCAGATACGTGCGCACCTCGCGCGCAAGCAGCAGCGTGTATTGTTTTTCGTAGCGCGAGCCGACACGAAAACCCGGATCCTTCCCTCCGTGGCCGGCATCGAGGCAAATCTTGCGAACGCGAACACCGGCAGGTTCCTTTGCAGGTGAAAGGAGCGGATTGAGCGTCTCGGAAATATCGAGTTGCGAAACGTATGCCTTGCCCTTCTGCACATGTACGGGAAAGGCCAGCAGCACGTTGACGCCATTGAACTTCATGGGACTGCGATCCTTCCGCGGATCAACGGAGAAGACGAGCCGCGTGGTGCCTTTGCTGAGTTCGACGGTGCGCTGCGCTGGATGGGAACGAACGGTGAAGCCGCGCTGTTTCGCCCACGCGTCCACAGAGACAAACCTGGGACTGACGGCCGCTCGTCGCGAGGCGGTGGCGGCGAAGGTGGGCGGTTCGAACACGACCATTGCCAGCAATGCAACGAGCAGGCTGGCAAAGATTCTCATGCTGGCGAATCTGCATTTGCATGAAAGTTATTTCAAGAGAATTGGCGTTTGTGATTGCGGGGTTTTGCCTCATCTCCTATTTATTTGGGCCATACGTATCAGAAGGAAGTTGACTATCTATGGACACTACTGCGGAACTGAAAATTGATGGCAAAGTCATTCAACTCCCGACGCTTAAAGGGACGGAGGATGAACGCGCCATTGATGTCTCCGCACTGCGCAGCGAAACCGGCTACATCACTCTCGACGACGGCTACGGCAACACAGGCTCTTGCAAGAGTGAGATCACTTTCATTGACGGTGAAAAGGGCATCCTGCGATACCGCGGAATTCCCATTGAGGAACTTGCAGAGAAATCGACGTTTATCGAGGTCGCGCATCTGCTGATCTTCGGCAATCTGCCAACGAGCAACGAGCTGCGGCGGTTCTCGGAATTGCTCACCGACAACGAATTGCTTCATGAAAACATGAAGCACCACTTCCAGGGCTTTCCTGCGACGGCACATCCGATGGCGATCCTGTCGTCGATGATCAATGCCGCGAGCTGTTTTTATCCCGAGTTGCTGCATTCGGATACGATGCGCAGCCATTTCGAAGTGGAGACGGCGCGGTTGCTGTCGCAGGTGCGGACGATTGCGGCATTTGCGTTCCGCCAATCGCGCGGGCTTCCGATCATCTACCCGAAACCCGAACTCAAGTACACGGCCAATTTCCTGCACATGATGTTCTCGCTTCCGAATCAGGATTATCACCTGAGTCCGGAGGTGGTGAAGGCATTGGATCTGATTTTCCTGCTGCATGCGGATCACGAGCAGAACTGCTCAACAGCCACCGTGCGCATGGTGGCTTCGAGCAAGGCGAACCTTTTTGCCAGCGCTGCCGCGGGAGTCTGCGCGCTTTGGGGACCGCTGCACGGCGGCGCGAACCAGGCTGTGCTCGAAATGCTCGAAGACATTCATCAGTCCGGCGATGACGGTTCCAAGTTCATCACGGCGGCCAAGGACAAGAACAGCGGCAAGCGTTTGATGGGTTTCGGTCACCGTGTTTACAAGAACTACGACCCGCGCGCCAAAATCATCAAGCAGGCGTGCGACGAAGTTCTCGCCAAGCTGAAGGTCAACGATCCGCTTCTCGACATCGCGAAGAAGCTGGAAGAGGCCGCGTTGCGGGAGCCGTATTTCGTCGAGCGCAAGCTGTATCCGAACGTTGATTTCTACAGCGGCATCATCATGCGCGCATTGGGAATCCCGCTTGAAATGTTCACCGTCATTTTCGCCATCGGCCGCATGCCGGGTTGGATTGCCAACTACAAGGAAGTGATGGAGGACAAGTCCGGGCGCATCTACCGCCCGCGGCAGGTGTACATGGGTCCGCCCCTGAATCACTACACATCCATCAAGGACCGCAAATAGGAACGGTGGCGCAGGCCATTGTTCAGACCGGGACGGCATGAAGCCGTCCCTGAATTTTTAGGTTATGAATATTCACGAATACCAGGCCAGACAACTGCTGAGCCAGTTCGGCGTCGCTTTTCCCCCCGGGGATGTCTGCGACAAGGCGGAGACGGCTCGCGCGATCGCCACAAAGTTGTTTGCCGAAGGCGCGAAAATGGTGGTGGTGAAATCACAGGTCCATTCCGGCGGCCGCGGCAAAGGCACGTTCAAGAACGGATTCAAAGGCGGCGTCAAACTTTGCAAGACGGCCGATGAAGTTTTCGAGATGGCGAGCGCCATGCTTGGCAATGTTCTCGTCACCAAGCAGACCGGCGCGGAAGGCCGCCTCGTCAGCAAGTTGCTCGTCGCCCACGCGCCTGACATTCAAAAGGAACTTTACCTCGCGGTGCTGCTCGACCGCGCCAATTCCCGCCCGCTGATCATGGTCAGCACCGAAGGCGGAATGGACATCGAAGAGGTCGCGGAAAAAACGCCCGAGAAAATCGTCAAGGAATACATCGATCCCGCAGTCGGCCTTTACGCCTACCAGGCGCGCAAACTGGCCACAGGGCTCGGCCTTACGGGCGACCTTATCCGACAGGCCGCGAAGTTGATTTCCGGCATCTTCAAAACCTGGTGGGAATGCGACGCGTCGCTCGTTGAAATTAATCCGCTGTGCATCTGCAAAGACAACAGCGGCAAGCCGGTCCTGTATGCGGTCGATGCCAAAATCGGATTCGATGACAACGCGCTGTATCGCCACGCGAACATTCAGGCCATGCGCGATTTGGGCGAGGAAGCGCCGCTTGAAATCGAAGCCAGCAAGTTCAGCCTGAATTACATCAAGCTCGACGGCAACATCGCGTGCCTTGTAAATGGCGCGGGCCTCGCCATGGCAACCATGGATATCATTCAGCATTTTGGCGGGATGCCGGCGAACTTCCTGGATGTGGGCGGCGGCGCGAGCAAGGAACAGGTTACGGCCGCGTTCAAGATCATCCTGCAGGACCCCAATGTGAAAGGCATCCTGGTGAACATCTTCGGCGGGATCATGGATTGCAACGTCATCGCAACAGGCATTGTTGCCGCGGTGAAGGAAACCGGATTGAAACTTCCCCTCGTGGTTCGTCTCGAGGGAAATAACGTGCAGGCGGGAAAGAAAACGCTTTCTGAATCCGGGCTTGAGTTGATTACAGGCGACACCATGGCTGACGCCGCAAAAAAGGTCGTCGGCGCAGTGAAGGCGGCGCGTTAGAGTTGGAAGGAATTTTGTTATGGCAATTCTCATTACCCCGCAGACGAAGGTGCTCGTCCAGGGAATCACGGGCAGCTTCGGCGCCCGGCACGCGCAACTGTCGCTGGCCTACGGCACGCAGATCGTTGCGGGCGTCACCCCTGGAAAAGGCGGCCAAAGTTTCGAAAACAAGGTGCCGATCTTCGACACGGTGTCACAGGCTGTGAAGCAGACCGGTGCGACGGCATCGGCCATTTTTGTCCCGCCGCCCTTCGCCGCAGACGCGATTCTTGAAGGCATTGACGCTGGACTGGACCTGGTTGTTTGCATCACGGAAGGCATTCCCGTTCGCGACATGGTGAAGGTGAAGCGCGCGATGGAAGGAAAGAAAACGCGGCTTATCGGTCCGAACTGCCCTGGCGTCGTCACGCCGGGTGAGGGCAAGGATTCGCACGGCGGCTGCCGCATTGGCATTTCGCCGGGTTACATCCACAAGAAGGGAAATATCGGCGTTGTTTCCCGCTCGGGAACCTTGACCTACGAAGCCGTGTGGCAGCTCACGTGCCGCGGTGTTGGCCAGTCCACCTGCGTTGGAATCGGCGGCGATCCTGTCAACGGCACGTCACATCTCGATGTCATCAAGATGTTCAACGACGATCCCGAAACCCATGGCATCATCATGATCGGCGAAATCGGCGGGAGCGCGGAAGAAGAGGCTGCAGATTGGATTCGGCAGCATTGTAAAAAACCTGTGGCGGGGTTTATCGCAGGGACCACAGCGCCGCCGGGACGCCGCATGGGGCACGCCGGTGCAATCGTCAGCGGAGGCAAGGGAACCGCAGCGGCGAAGATTGCTGCGTTCAAGGAAGCTGGAATCGGGATTGCCGTTACCCCTTCGGAAATGGCGGACACGCTGTTGAAGATGATGTGACCCAACCCGCCTGGCGCGGCGTTCACACCTGCAAACGCAGCGGGCTGGCTCAATGATATGACGCCGCCTGATTTCTTCCTGAGCATCTCCCGATGCTGCGCGACACGATGAACGCCGTTGATTTCATCCTGAACGTCGTCGGCATCCTGCTTTGGTTGGGCTGGCGCGCGATGGGGGCCGACCTTCTGGCAGGCGCGACGCCCGCAACCCTTGCGGGAACGGTGAGGCGCACCAAGCCGAGGAACTTTCAGCGTGGCCAATTCGTTTTCTTTCTCGCGATTCTGCTTCTTGTCCGCGCATTGCTTTATGTGGCGATCGGCCCGGCCCTCAATTGGGTCCCCAAGCTCGACCTTGGCGTCATCCATTTGCCATTCCGATCTCACGCCTTCCCGGAGCAGCTCGTATTTTCATTTTTGAGCTTTGCGCGCGCGCTTGTGATCTTCCACTTCTGGCTCATGATCCTCGCTGCCATCAATAGTCGCGTTGCGAATCCCGATCCTGTTCATCGTCTGATCCTCCTCCAGCTCGGACGCGCAGCAATGCTGCCGACATGGTTGCAATTGATCCTGCCTGTGTTTGCTGTCGCGCTGCTCTGGTTGTGCGCGCTGCCCCTGGTGACTCGAATGGAAATGGTTCCGTGGCCGTCGTCACGATTCAACCTTGCTCTGCAATGCGGCCTCGTCGGCGCGTGCCTCTACCTGAGCCTTGCGGCCTTGGTTCCGCTGTTCCTGCTGCTGCACTGGATCTCCAGCTACGTCTACCTGGGATCGAGCCGAATGTGGGATTTCATTTCGACCACGTCGATAAACCTGTTGCGGCCGCTTGCTGGATTGCGAATAGGACGGCTGGATCTTGCGCCGCTCGCCGGAATCGTGATCGTCCTGGCCATCGGGAATATGCTGGCGATCGTTCGCTGGATCGCGGGATGGCGGTGGTTTTCAGGAAGCGGATTCAGCAGGTTTATCGAGCAGATGATTCTCTGGCCTCGTTGATCGCGCGCTACGGCTCTACTGCGGCGTGCCTTTTGGCAATTTGACGGTGACGGTGGTGCCCGATCCCAATTCGCTTTGAATGGCAAGCGTTCCGCCGTGAAGTTCCGTCAACCGCTTGCAAATCGTGAGCCCTAGACCCAAGCCCTGCTGCTCGTGCATCTTGCGATCAAACTGCATGTAGGCGCCAACCTTGTTGATGTGTTCGGTGGAAAGTCCGCGTCCACGGTCTGCCACTGTCAGCACCACGTGCGCGTCAGATTCCGCCAGCGTCACGCGCACCGTCGATCCCTGCTGTGAAAACTTCAGCGCGTTCTGGACAAGTTCGCCCACAATCTTCCCGAGATATTCCTCTGACATCGGAACAGGGACTTCTGCGAGGTTCATCAAAACGTCATCGGGACGATTAGCCGTGTATGCCTGATCCTGAACCTGCTGTTCAATCAATGCAGTGGGCGATGCGGTTTGCTTGCGCAAGAGAGATTGCAATTTCTGGGGGTCAGTGCCGAGCAGTTCGAGCTGCGCAAAAATAAGGAAGTTTTCAACGAGATGTTCCAGCCGCTTTCCGGATTGGTAGATGACCTGGCCCATCTCGGAAATTTCCTGCGCCTGCAGCGTCGCCGCATCAGAAGTCAGGATTTCTCCATAGGCAAGAATTCCGTTCAGCGGAGTGCGCAACTCGTGCGGCAGCATCATGCTGATGTTTTCGCGCAGGTCAGCGAGCTTCTTTTCCGCCTCCTGGCGCACCACGTTCACCTTTTTCAGGCGCACGTCCACGGCGGCATACAGTGCTTCGATGGTGAAAGGTTTCGGGAGATAGTCGTCGGCGCCCAATTCCATCCCGTGCCGCATGCCTGCCTGGTCCGCCAGGCCTGTCATCAGGATGAACGGAATCGATGCCGTGGCAGGCTCGGCGCGGAGGGCGGATAAAGTCCGATACCCGTCGATTTTGTCCATATTGACGTCGCAAAGGATGAGATCGGGAAGTTCCCTCTTGGCGGCTTCAATCCCGGTTTCACCATTTTCGGCTTCGATTACCTCAAAACCGTTTTGGCGCAGCGCAAGATTGATCATTTCCCTGAGCCACTCCTCGTCGTCGATAACCAATATCTTTCGCATGCCGCTGATGAGCGTCTTATCGCAGATCACAGTCTGTCTATCAACTGGCAAAAATTGAGTCACTGGCAATTCACTTCCGCGCACGGGAGCCAAACAGCAATGGCTGTGCCCGGATAGAGGATTGGCGCTGCAAGTTCGCTGAGGAAAACAACTTCTGCCCGTCACATTCGAACAGAAATCGCCGGAAACAGCGAAAAGATGATGAATCCTAGCGGCGGGTGAATCCAATCGAGGAGTATTACTTCAACTGGCTGAGAATCTGGTCGGTGATGGCACGGACCATGGCTTCGGCGTCAGGATCGCACCCTGAAACTGGGGGAGCCGCGTCGCGCGTCGGAACCTGGCACGCCACGCCGGGGCGCCATTCCGCGTTGTCGCACAGCTCGCATTCTTTGAGATTGTAGCGCGGGTCCACGTAGCCAAGGCTTTGCTTGATCTTCAACAGGTCCTGCAGCTGCGTGCTCGTGAACGTATTCGGCGTGCGGCCAAGCTGCGCCGTCACCAGCAGCGTCCGGCAATACGCCTCGATGATTTCCATCCGCCAATACGCTTCCTCAATATTGTTGTGCGACCACGTCACCACGCCGTGGTTCGCCATCAGAATCGTGTTGTGCTTGTCGACGAGATCCGCGACGAGCTTGCCCATTTCTGGAGTGCCGGGCGTGCGATACGGCGCAATCGCGACGCTGGCGAACACCTCGTACTCGGGAATCATGCAGGTCGGCGGCACAACTCCCGCCACAGCAAATCCTGTTGCGTAAGGCGGATGGCAATGACACGTCGCGACGGCTTTCGGCTGGCGCTTCATGATCTGCAGATGCATCAGGATCTCGCTGGTGCGTTTCTTCGATCCGCACAACTGGTTTCCCTCGAAATCCACGAGGCACATGTCTTCGGGCTTCAGCGAACCCTTGCTCACGAGCGTGGGAGTGCAGATCGCGATGTCTTCGCCAACGCGAACGGCCATATTGCCGCCGTTGCCATCAACGTAGGCGCGCTGCCACAATCTGCGGCCCATTTCACAAATCTGCTCCTTCAAGCCATGCGCGTACGCCGAATTGAAGAAAGCCTCGAGCTCGGCTTTCGAACTCCTGGAGTTCAGCACTTTTGCCGGCGCCTCAGCTTTGGCTGATGAGCCGTTCACAGCTGCCGCTGGCGCAGAAGCGGTCGCACCGTTGCCGCGTTTCATTTCCTGGTCGCGCAAAAAGTCGCGCGCCGATGGCGTGAGAATCACGTTCTCAGGCAGCGCCTGGATGTTGCGGCCTTCTTGAACCATCTGTTCCAAATCTCGAACACTGATCACCTGTTTCATTCAATTCATCTTCCTCGAAGCGCCTGTTGAACCCGCGCTACGCCTGGGGTTTAAATGGGCTGTAAAAAATCTCGTCCACCAGCGCCGCGTCAATTGCATCGATGGGCGTTGGCTGATGGAACGGCGCGGTTGCCTCGGCGCCTTCGATGATCCCGATCGTCTGCCCCACGCCGCCACCGAGATCATCGTAAACCACGAGCGTCGGTTCACTGCTCATCCCGGCAGGCGTTTCCGTGCCACGCTGGTAATGCTCGCGGTTGAACGGGCTGACGATCAGCCAGCGGCCGCCTTCAAGCGCCGGAACGGTGACGCTCAGGGTGACGCGGCCAATGACAGTGCAGAGTCTCATTGCATTTATGATTTTTGATTTATGATGGATGATTTCGATCTGTCCGATGAGATCCAACTGCGGACCTGACTCAAATCATAGATCATAAATCGTAAATCATTTATGCTTTGGCCCATCACACAGGCACTCCGGGTTCCTTCTCATCCACAATCCCAACCACCATCCAGCGCGCCGGGCTCTTGCTGTCGCCCACGGTTTTCCGAGTCGCGGCGCCGTCTGACGAAAGAATCACCCGTTGATGCATTCCCGCGCCGTGCGGATCGATGGCCACCTGCGGCACACCTTCAGGCTCGCCCTGGTTGTTGATCGGCTGGCAAATGACGAGCCGCCATCCCTCGAAGCTCGGATGCTTCCGGGTTGCAACCACATTGCCTTCAACGCGGGCTAGCAACATGGGCTTTCTAGTAAATCCTCAGGTTATCCACCATTACGCACCGCCTGACACGTGTGAACGTTTTCGGGTTCGTAATGCCTTCACCCGTCGGCGTTGCGATCGAGAAGCTGAGGTAGCCTTCGCCACCCAACCCCAGGCCGGCAGGCGAGGCGCCGTTCTTCACGAACAAGGTCGTGTCCAACGCGCGTGCCATTGCGGTCATGTGCTCCACGTCGTGCGAGTGAATGATGCTCGTGTGCTTGTAATTGTGCTCAGCCTGCAGCGATCGTTCGATCCCTTCCTCGACGCTCTTGACGCGGACCACGGGGACCATCGGCATCATCTGCTCTTCCTGGACGAACAAATGGTTTGCTTCGGTTTCCGCGAAGAGCATCTGCGTGCCGGCTGGAACCTCGATCCCTGCCGCTTTCGCGAGCACCGTGGCGTCCTTTCCAATCAAATCGCGATTCACAGAAGCGTGGCCGCAGCCTCCGCCCTGCCCTTCCTTGATCGTGAAGGCGGCCTTCGTCAGGCGGTCCAACTGCGGTGAGTTCAACTTCACGGCCCCGTTCTCGGACATCCGCTGCATCAGCTTGTCTGCAACGCTGTCGAGCACGAACACTTCCTTCTCACCGATGCAGAGCAGGTTGTTGTCGAACGACGCGCCTTCAATGATGGCTTTCGCCGCGCGTGTCGGGCAGCAGGTGTCATCGACAAGAACCGGCGGATTGCCCGGACCCGCGCAGATGGCGCGCTTGCCTGATTGCATCGCCGCTTTCACAACCCCGGGGCCGCCCGTGACGCACAACAACCGCACAACTTCGTTTTCGCAAAGGGCCTTGAAGGATTCGAGCGTCGGCGTCTCGATGATCGTGATCAGGTTCTGGATTCCTGTTTCGCGTTCGATCGCCTTGTTGTATTCGCGAACGGCCAGCGCGGCGCATTTTGCGGCGCCGGGATGCGCATTGAAAACAACAGCATTCCCTGCGGCCACAATGTTAACGATGTTTCCGCTCAGCGTGGGAATCGAATGCGTGGAAGGCGTGATCGCCGCGACAACACCAAACGGGGTGTATTCCTCGAGGGTGATGCCATGATCGCCGCTGCGCGCGTCGGGACGCAGCCATTCGACGCCTGGGACGAGCTTGATGATCTGCAGCTTGGCAATCTTGTGATCGAGGCGCCCAATCTTCGTCTCCTCAAGCTCGATGCGGCCCCACTCGGCGGCATTTTTTTCAGCGAGCGTTTTGACGATCTCAACCACCTTCGCGCGCGCCGCCATGCCTTTCCGTTGCAATTGCGAAAAGCCGTGCTGGGCGGCAGCGCAAGCTTCGTTGGCATCGGCGAACACGCCATGCTTGCCCGCGCCTGTGCTGATGCTTCCGCCGCTCGCGAGATTGACGCGCTTGTCGCCGCAGCCGCAACCATTGCTGGCCGGCGCAGGCGCATTTCGCTGGGGCGATGCCGCCCCATTCAATCGTCCCAGCACTTCTGCCACAACATCCCGAATCAAAGTCTCGTTCACATTCATAACGTTCTACCCGCGAATGGGGTCGAATTGCGCCCGCTCATCCTTCAACAAGAGATGTGGTCCTGAATTGGTGTTCATTCGTGTTAATTCGTGGTTCAGCGCCGCGGCTCACGATTTAGCGCTGAAGATTTGTTTTCCGAACACATCGACTGTGTCCACGATCCCGATGATCACGGCGTCAACAGGCGCCTCTTTCATTCCCGGGGCAAGGCGGGCGGAACTGCCCTGGCAGAAGAGAACCATCTCGCCGATTCCCGCGCCGACACTGTCCACCGCCACGACGGTGTTCGTGCCGCCCTTGAATTTCGTGGGATCCTTGTCATCCACCAACTGCGGGCGCAGGAGCAGGAGCTTTCGCCCGCTCATTGCGGGATCCTTCTTCGTGGCGACCACGGCACCTTCGACTTTGGCGAGGAACATAGGATTACGAGTTGCGGTCAGGAGTGTGGCGCTGGATTTCTCACTGCAAGCGTGCGGGCGAACTTCCAGCGCCTGGCCTGGGCTACTTCCGCTTCGGCAGCACGGCTTCGACTTCCGCGTGCGGACGGGCGATGACATGGACGCTGACGACCTCGCCCTTGATGGCCTTGATCGCCTGCGCGCCAGCATCGACAGCAGCCTTCACTGCGGCGACGTCGCCAACGACGACAGCGGTGACGAGCGCGTTGCCGACCTGCGTCATGGGGCCCGCGAGTTCAACGTTTGCTGCCTTGAGCATAGCGTCGGTGCCTTCGACGAGCGCGACGAGTCCGCGCGTTTCGATCATTCCAATTGCTTGATGTGCCATAATTCAGTTGATGGATGTTAATTGTTCTCCAGAAATCGTTTCACTTCACGCGCCACAACGAGCTCCTCGTTCGTGGGAATCACGATGATTTTGACACGCGAAGTGGGCGCGCTGATGACAGCTTCCTCCGCCCGGGCGGCGTTGTTCTTTTCGATGTCGAGCTCGATGCCGAGCTGATCCAGCCTGGCGCAAATGGCGGCGCGGATCTCAGGGCGGTTCTCGCCGATGCCCGCGGTGAACACAAGCGCGTCGGCGCCGTTCAATTCAAAAAAGTAGCTTCCTATCCAATGGCGCGCGCTTCCAACGAAGACATCGATTGCCATTTGCGCCGCCGCATTCCCGCGTGCAGCTGCTTCCTGGACTTCCCGGATGTCATTCGACACTCCACTGAGTCCCTTCAATCCGGATTCCTTCGACAACTGTCGCTGTGCTTCGTCGATGGAAAGTCCAAGCGCTTTCACGGCGTAGGGAATAGCCTCGGCATCCAGATCGCCCACGCGATTGTTCTGCGGCAATCCTGATTGCGGGCTCATGCCCATGCTCGTTCCAATCGCGGCGCCATTCAGAATTCCCGTCACGCTGGAACTGCCGCCCAAGTGGCAGGAAATCACGCGAAAAGGCTCGGATTCCAACTGCGTGCCGCCGTCGTTGACGTAAAGCCGCCGTACGCGTTCGGCCACGTCGTTGCGCCCGAGCATTTCTGCGGAGCGTTCGGCAATGAACTTGTGGCTGGCGCCATGGAAACCGAAACGGCGAATTCCAGCATCATGCCACGCGGCAGGGACTGCGTAGCGCATCATCGCGGCCGGGGCGAACTGATAGAACGCCGTTTCGAAAAGGCCGACCAGCGGCGTTTGCGGCATTCGTTGAGCGAAGAGGCGGATGCCATTGATGTACGGCGGATTATGTGCGGGAGCGAGGCCGTTATAATCCGCCATCGCCTTGAGCACGCGATCATCAAGACGCACACAACCCGTGACATCCTTTGCGAGCACCGTCTTGAAGCCGACCGCCGCAAGGTCGTCTTCGTTTTCGATGAAGCCCGTCTTCTTCAATTCCCTGAGGCAATCTTCAATCGCGGCCGGATAATCAGTGACCCGCTCGATGCCGCCCTTATGCACCAGGCGTTCGGGGCTGCTCGAGAAATCGAACAGCCGCCATTTGAGCGACGTCGAGCCGATGTTGGCCACGAGGATCTTCACGCGACGAATGTCAAGGCTGCCAGTGCGCCAGAATTCCGCGCACGTACGGTCCTCAACGCCTCATTGCTGCAACCACTTGCCGAGCCCTGCGAGGCCTTCGTGCGGCCGCGGGATCACTTGCACGCTGACCACTGAGCCAACCTGCGCAGCCGCTGCAGCGCCTGCGTCGGTGGCGGCCTTCACGGCTGCGACGTCGCCGCGGAAAAATCCCGTGACATAGCCGCTGCCGATTTTCTCCCAGCCAGTGAGCGTGACGTTGGCGGACTTGAGGGCCGCATCAGCGGCTTCGAGCAAGGCACACAGGCCTTTGCATTCGATCATTCCAATTGCTTGTTGAGCCATAAAATTATGTAGGTGGATTGCTGGAGGTGCTTACTTCTTTGCCGCGGCCGCGCCATTGTCGCCGATGAATGCGGCGAGCAGGTCATCGTGCGGACGGGCGAGAATGTGGGAACTGACGAGTTCGCCGACCTTCGCCGCCGCCTTGGAACCCGCGTCCACAGCGGCTTTCACGCTGCCGACGTCTCCCCTGCAGAGAACGGTGATCAGTCCGCCGCCGATGGGAATGGTTTTGACGAGACTGACGTTGGCGGCTTTCACCATCGCATCACTGGCTTCGATGCTGCCGACGTAGCCCTTGGTTTCGATCATGCCTAGTGCTTCGCTCATAGAATATGTGTGGTTAACGGAATTATTTGATCAGCTCTACCGGCGTGTCCGGTTGCAGGTTGCACGCGTTGCCTTCGTCGGTGTCGATATGCACCTCCAGCTTGAAACTCTTGTCGACGCGGCAAAGCATCTTGTCCAGCGTGATGGCGCACGGGCCGCCAATCTTCAGTTTCATTTCGTCGCCCGCCTTGACGCCGTAAAAGTTCGCATCGTCGGGAGACATATGCACGTGCCGCAACGCGCGGATGACGCCTTCCTGCATTTCAAAAAATCCTTCCGGACCCATCAGCATGCAGCCGAGGGTGCCCTTGATGTCGCCCGAGCTGCGCAGCGGGAGGTCGAATCCAAGCGCGATGCCGTCGGTATAGGAAAGCTCCACCTGATTCAACGTTCGGCAGGGTCCAAGAATGCGCAGGTTGGAAATGACCCGGCTGCGCGGCCCAATCAACGTGAGCGTCTCCTTCGCGGCGAACTGCCCGTCCTGGTAGAGCCATTTGTGAACGGTGAGTTGATGGCCCTTGCCGAACAGCAGTTCGACGGCTTCCTGCGTCAGATGACAGTGCCGAGCACTAATGTTCACCAACAACGGATTGGGCGCGGTCGCGGTGGCCGGAAGCGGCTTGCCAAGCCGCCGATAAACCGCCTGCCGAACCAGATGTTCCACTGCCGACCGATGCAACGTTGGGCTGGGTGCCGCCATAACAATGGCCGAACTCTGCCAAGTTTCGTCACGGAGTCAACAAAAATGTTGCAATATCTTCCAATTTCTACCAACATCTTGATCGATGCAGGCTGAAGAACGTCAAAAGAGGATCGAAAACTACCTTACAAAAGTGGAGTTTGCGTCGCTGGAGGAATTGGCAAACCACGTAGACGCCTCAGTATCAACGGTTCGAAGAGATTTAACGATTCTGGAAGCTACTGGAAGCCTCAAACGCACTCACGGTGGAGCCCGACTGCTCACACCGTCGACGGATGAGTTTGCGTTTTCAGCGCGGGATACACAACAACTCTCGGAGAAGGAAGCAATTGGAAAAGCCTGCGCGGCTCTCGTCCAACCCAACCAAAGCGTGATCATCGACGCCGGCACGACCGTGTATCACGCCGCCCGTTATCTCGAGGAAAAGACACCGCACATCATCACCAATTCCCTGCCCGTCGCGAATCTCTTCGCCGCATCGATCCGCCTCGAGGTGGTGCTTTCCGGCGGTGTGATTTATCCACGACTTGGCGTCTTGGTGGGACCACTCGCGGTCGACGCATTCACACGGATTCACGCCGACGTCGCGATCATGAGCGGCGGCGGGATTGCGTTGGAAGGGATCAGCAACTCGCACGGTTTGTTGATCGACATCCAGCGCGCCATGATCAATGCCGCGCAGAAAGTCATCTTCTGTTTCGACCACACAAAGTTTGGCCGTCAGTCCGTGCTCGCGTTGTGCGGCCTCGAGTGCATAGACACGATCGTGACGGACAAGGCCGCGCCGATGGAACTCGTCGAACAATTCCGTGCGCGTGACATCGAAGTTGTCGTAGCGCCCTGAACTCTCAAATTTGAAATCCCAAATCCGAGATTTCCGCCTATTGCATTCCGATATGCTTGAAGAACGGTTCCAGCGAACGGGGCCGGCCGAGGAATTTCTCAATCGAAATGTTCACGTCGCGTGAATCGCCGGGTTCATAAATCTCACGGCGCAGGCGCATTCCGATTTCCTTGTCGTGATATCCGTTCGGCGCCTTCTCAAACACTGTTGCCATGTCCGCAGAGATCGCGTCGGCCCACGCGTAACCATAATATCCCGCGCTATAGCCAATGATGTGCCCGAAATACGTGACAAACGCGGTGTCGGACGGCATCGGCAAAAAGACTTCGCTCAGCTTCTGATTGGAAAGGGCGAGCGCCTGCCCCGCGTTATCCTTGGTGATCTGCGTGTGCAACGTCAGGTCCATCAAGCCGAACGACAACTGACGGCGATAGCGTGTCCCTTCCGTGGCAAGGCGCGCTTCCTTCAGTTTCGCCAGAACTTCTTCAGGAATTTTTTTCGTGGGATCCCGATAATCGGCTGCGAAGCTGTCCAACACCTTCTTGTCCCACACCCAGTATTCAAGCATCTGCGAAGGGGCCTCCACGAAATCACGCGGCACGCTTGTTCCGGAAAACCGCGTGTACTTGGCACGCGTCAGGATCGAATGCATCGCATGCCCAAACTCGTGGAAAAGCGTCTCAACGTCACTGTGCGAGAGCAGTGATGGGCGGTCCGCGGTGGGCGCTGGAAAATTACAGACGAGCGCGACCGTTGGCCGCTGATAGGTGCCATCCCGAAGCTCCTTGCCGTCGATGATCCCGAACTGCGCAAAGTGATTGTATTTTCCTTCGCGCGGAAACATATCGAGGTAGAACATGCCCATGGGCTCGCCCGTTTTTTCGTCGAGCACGGCATACAACTGCAGTCCGTCTACCCATTTATAGGGCGCGTCGATCGCCTGGAACTTCAGGCCGAAGATGCTTTGGTAGATGGCAAACATGCCATCAAGCACGCGCTGGTATGGAAAATAAGCGCGGAGCTGTTCGACATCGACGTTGTAACGTTCCTTCTTCAACTGGTTGCTGAAATATCGCCAGTCCCAAACTTCAACGCGTGCATTGCTATCTCCAGTCTCCTTGACCTTCAATTTTTGATATTCCGCAAGCTCGGCTGCGAACTTTGGCTGCAGGCCTGCGATCAGCCGCTCTTCGAACGCTATGGCAGTGGCGGCGTTCTTGACCATCTTCACTTCCGTCCCGTAATCCGCCCAGTGCGCGTAGCCAAGGCGGCGGGCGATGTCGTGGCGCAGCGGCAGGATCTTCTCAAGCAGCGGCAGGTTCTCCTCGCGAGCAAGGTTGCTCTGTTCGACGAGCAAGCGCTTGCGCGTCTCCTCTCGGCGCGCATTGTCCATGACGGAAATGTAGTGCCACGTCACGTTGGCCAGGACGCTGTATTGGTCATCGCCGGTTTTGATTTGCGTCAGGAAATCTTCAGGAACGCCCTCGAGTTCAGCCTTCGTGAACACCAGCACCTTCTTTGCCTTGGTGATGTTGTTTTGGTAATCCGTTGAAAGCCCCGTCAGCTGTTTTCGCAACGCTTCCACTTCGTCCCTTTCAACCTTGGACAGGTGCAACCCGGCGCGCTTGTAGTCGCGCATGGTTTCCGTCAGCAACTTCGCATCTTCGCCCGCGAGCTTCGGCTGCGTGTCTGCAAAACCCTTCACCACCCGATACACGTCCTCCCGATACTCCAGCCCAACCATCCACGATTCGAATTCCTTGATTGCCGCGGTTGCCGCGTCCCGAAGTGCGGCGTTCGTGCTCGTCTGTTCAATCACCGAAAGGCGGTTGGCCACGCCTACAACCTGGTGCACAAGGTCGTCGATCGCGCGCACTGTGTTGTCGAAGGTTGCAGATGCCGGCGGGATGGCGCCAACGCGATCCAACGTTGAATTGCCAAGGGCGATCGCATTCGAAACGGATCCCTGGATTTGCGCCGCGCTGGTTTCAAATGTGGGCAGCGCGATGCGCGAATTGAATTTTGCAGCGCGCTCCTGGACCTGCTCGAGCGTGAGGGAGGATTTGCTGCCGTGCTGGGGCGGAGAGGTGCAGGCTGACATGATGAGAGAAACGACCGCAATAATGAACAGGTTGCGACGCATAAATAAGTGTGATGGAACGTTAGTGCAGGATGCTAAATGCCGTGGCGCAGACTTCCAAGTCTGCTGTATCGCCCGTCCGCCGTAGCAGTTATTGCGGAGGGTGGACAGGTTTCCCAACCTGCACGGCGCCGGTCGCGCCCAGCCGGCTTGGACGCACGGCGATACAGCAGGTTCGGAGACCTGCGCCACGCGTTTATTTCTTTGCGAAGATTTTATTCGCTTCCTCGAGGGTTTCCTTCGATCCGATGTCATACCAGATTCCGGGAACCTTCCAGGTGTAGACCGGCGTTCGCGAATAGAGCCATTGCACGAGGCGGCCCGGTTGATCAGGGTTGTTTCCCTCAGCGATGTATTTGTCAATCATCGGGATCACGCTCTTTGGGTAATAATAGAGCGCGATGCCTGTCAGAGTGCTCGTGGGGTTCTTCGGCTTCTCCTCGAAAAACGTGATTCGCCCCTGGTCATCGAGCGTGATCGAGTTGTATTTCTTGATCTGCTCGAGGTCGCCGACGTCATAAAGCGCCAGCACGGGAGCATTCTTCTCGCGGCATACGCGCCCGAACCCTTCCAGGTTTTCGCTGAACAGGTTGTCCCCTGCCACGACGATGAGGTCGTCATTCACATTGTGCGTCTTGAGCACGTAATGAATATCGCCAATCGCGCCGAGCTTGTTGGTATCGTCGGTCGACCCATCGTTGACGATGGTAAAATTGAGATGGGAGCGGGTGGCGCGGTACTCATCGGACCACTTTTGGAAATGCCCGGCGAACTTGGCATTTGTCACGACATAGATGCGATCGATCCCGCCCACGGCCGACAGATTGTCGAGCACGTATTCGATCATCGGTTTCCCTGCGACGGGCAGGAGCGGCTTGGGTTGGGTGAGCGTAAGGGGATACAGCCGCGTTGCATATCCAGCGGCGAGAATAATGACTTTCATCGTTGGCAAAATCGTGTGTTAACAAACGCGTGAAACGCGGACACTATTGCTGGCAGTGCCCGCGTGCGTCAACAGATACGAACAAAACAAACCTGCCAGGAATATGGGGTGAATTGCGCGCCAATCACCCTCAGGCTGGCGGCTGTTCCATCACGAATTCTCCCAATTCCGTCCTCAGTTCCGAAGACAACGCCACGCCATTCGTCAGCACCCTCACGCCGTCGAACTGGCGCAGCTGTTGCAGCCACGGAACCCATCCCGCATTGGCCAATTCTTCGAGCGGCACTGCGGCGGGGCGCTGAAACAGTATCGCCAAAAGCCTGGCACATCCGTCCATGTCGGCCTGCCGGAGCCGCCGGGCCTGGGCGGCAATTTTGAAAGAGCCGAAAAAAAGCCGCGGCCCGCTCAGCAGGATGTCTGCGATCATGTTGGCCGACGCTCCTGAATGAATGAGCATCATCGCCAGCGCGCCTGTCGGTCCCGTGTGATACGCCAGCCCTGGAACAGTCTTGTAATCATCCGCCGGGTAATCGCCCCAATGAAACGGATCCGTTCGAAAATATTGAAACACCAACAAACCCGTGAACACTGCGCTGCAAACCAAACGGGCCTCGTGGGAGAGGCTGAGCCTTTTGCGAAACAACAATTCCGATGCAGCGGAGACGCCCTTCGATCCGCCGTAAATTACTGCATAAGTCAGCCAGAAGGTCAGAAACAGGACGATCAAGCCTGCGATGAGCATGAACAGGGAGAGCCCTGAGTTCTGCAGGACCAATTGCGACTTTTCCCGTGCAATCCACCGTTTTAACGCGTCCTCAAGCATCTTGGCGAAGTTCGTTCCAGCTGCGTGCCATTGAACCCGTCGCGCGCACCTGCATCAAGCCCCTTGCAGGAGGAAAACGGCCGAAGTTTGTAACTGCTCGGCCGGATGCAACGGCGCGCGAACTTCAAGCATTCCGCATCCCGTGTTTCCCAACCTGCTCTGCAAGCACGATCTTCGATGAAGGCCGCGCGGATTAGAACCGGATCACGTTCAGCACGCGATGACCCGAACTCCACAGATCTTCGAGGAACCGTTCCGTCGCGGCACCCGTGACGCGCACCACGCAGACAGGCAGGCCATCCTGCTCCGAGGTGGTCAGGCTCAAGACGCGCAACTTCCGCCTCGCAGCTTCGCCGCAGATGTAATCGAAAATGTTTTCGCCGGCGGAAACATCGAACGTGACACGAGCGCCACCTTGCAAGGTTGGAAAGATACTGACGAACGCCCGAAAGATATCGGACTCCGTGATGATGCCGGCCAGTTTGCCATCACGCAAAACTGGCAGTGCGCCCACTTTCTTTTCAGCCATCACGGCAGCAGCCTGTTCGATGGGAGCGTCAGGCGTCGTCGTTTGGAGGTCCCTGGCCATCACCTGGCCTGCGTTGCCTGGCGCAGCGCCGGACCGGGCGGCGATTACTGCAAAGGGATTAACGTCCGACGGAAACGCGTGGAGGATATCCTTGGCGGACACCAGTCCAACCAGGCGCTCACCCGCCTGGCCGGGTTCAGTTACGAGCACGCGCCGAATGCGCTTCTCAGCCATCAGGGCTGCCACTTCGTTCAGCGGCATTTCCGGCCGAACCGTCACCACGTCCCGAACCATCCACATGCTGACGATCATAAAGGCAGGACCTTGGGTTTGTTCATGCGGACGCTGTGCGCCCCAGTTCATTCAGCAGGCCATGCAGGAAAACGACGTTGTCGCTCTGCACGTAATGCATGCGGCCGCCCATGCGATCGAAGCTCTTGCAGAATCGCAGGTAGTAGGCGGGATTCGATTTCGGCGGTTCACCCTGCGACCAGTCCCATCCCCCGCCCTCCTGGACATCCACCACGAAAAATGAATGGCCCTGCACGATGGGCCGATTTGAATGCAGCCGCAGATTGTTGACGCAGCTCAGGCTTTTCTCAAACACCTGCGGCGCCATGATTGCCGAACCGACGGAAAGCACGACGCCGTTGTCGAGGCCTTCAACGGAAGCGCCGAAGAGCCGGAAATCCATTGCTGCCGCCCGCCCAATAACCGCTCCATTAAACATGGGATGATTCGAAATGATGTCGTACCCGATCCCGGGATGCACCGTGACGGGAACGTTTCGTCGAAAGGCTTCGGCGAGAATGGCGCTGCTTTTCCAGGGGTGCGCGACGGCGATGCGGCCAGATGGCAAACGATGAAGGTGCATCGCCTGCAAAAGATCCGCACGCGCTGGAGCAAGCGGGTGCAGAGGCTCGGCGCGCAGGCTGGCTTCCAGTTCACTGATTGCCGGAAGCGTGACCCCATCTTCTTCGATGAAGCGTCCGAGGCTGCGGCCATACCCTTCCTGACGCAACGCGCCTGCAAGCAGCGCAAGGTGAATGTTGCGCCCGGTTTCATCCCAGGTCCCGAACGTTCCAGTCACCACGTTCTTCCGAACGCTTTCCTCGGTGCGTCCCAGAAAGGAAAGTTCCCAGTCGTGAATCGTTCCCGCGCCATTAGTCGCAAGGTGCGTGATCCAGCCTTCGCGCAGCAGCGCATTCACGATAAGAAGCGCGCCGTTTTTGACCAGGTGCGCGCCATACATCAGGATCACGCTCGCATTCTGATCGCGCGCTTTTCTGATGCGATCAGCACAAGCGCGAATGTGCTGCGCCACATTCGGCGGACACGCGGCAGGCCGCGTCGCGGGATCAACCAGGATTTTTTCGACGGAACTGAGGCTCTCGCGGCGTGCCAACGGGAAAACCGTGACGCGCGTCAGGTCAAGCGGTTCAGGAAACGGGTTCATGGACGTGCCCATGTAGCACGAATTAATTCCGCGAACACGTTTTTTCCTCAAACGGGACAATTCGAAACATCTGAGCTACGTAGCGCAACCACCAAGTCTGCTGTGTCGGGGGTCCTTCGCAGCATCACTGTGGAGCGCGGATAGGTTTTCTAACCTGCATCGCGCTGGTTACGCCCGGCCGGCTTGGAAGCCGGCGATACAGCAGGTTCGGAGACCTGTGCTACGCGCGCTTCGAAAATCGTTCGGCAACGAAATCCCAATTGACCACGTTCCACCACGCACTCAGGTAATCCGCGCGTTTGTTCTGATACTTGAGATAATAGGCGTGTTCCCACACATCAACGCCGAGCAACGGCTGCGCGCCAGTCGAAAGCGGTGTGTCCTGGTTCGGAGTTCCCAGAATTGCCAGTTTCCCGTCCTGTAAAACAAGCCATGCCCAGCCGCTGCCGAACACCTTCGTTGCCGCTTCGTTGAACTTCGTTTTGAAATCCGAGAAGTTTCCAAAACCGGATTCGATCGCCTTCGCGAGTTCACCGCGCGGTTCCCCGCCGCCATTCTTCTTCATCATCTGCCAGAAGAGCGAATGGTTGTAGTGACCGCCGCCGTTGTTGCGAACGGCGGTGCGCACGCTTTCCGGCAGCGAATTGAGATTCTGAATCAGCTCTTCAATCGAACGGGAGCCTCCCGCCTGGGAATCGGCCAATGCTTTGTTGAGATTCGAAACGTAAGCCGCATGGTGGCGGCCGTGGTGAATCTGCATCGTCTGGGCATCAATGTGAGGCTCCAATGCGTCTTCCGCATATGGAAGCTTCGGAAGCGTGAACGGGCTGCTTGCACCGGGAGCGTTGCCGGCGGAAGCGGCGTGAGTGACGATGTGCGGCGTGGCTGCAGCCGCAATCACGGCAACCGCAGTCGTCCGGATGGCGTGTCTTCGTGTCATCATAGCATTTCCATTGGGTTGTTGTTCACTGTGCTGTTCCGCGAACAGACGCGGAAGCAGCCAAGGTTGTTTCAATACTTTGTGACCTGCTGCGTCAGCCCGCCATCGACGTAATACGTGCTGCCTGTCACGTAATCGGATTCGCTGCTCGCCAGGAAAACCGCGACGGCAGCCACCTCCTCTGGCCGGCCAAAACGGCCCCACGGAATTTCGCTGATCGCGTTTTCCTTCTCCTGCGGATTATCCAGTACCTTCTGGTTGATCGGGGTCGCGATCGCGCCCGGCGCGATATTGTTTACGTTGATGCGATGCTCCGCCAGTTCCATTGCCAGGTTGCGCATCATCATTCGGATGCCACCCTTGGACGCGCAGTAGGAGGTGTAACCTACAAACGGAATGTCCTCGTGAACGGAAGAGATGAAGATCAGTTTCCCGCCCGGCCCCTGCTTGACCATCTGGCGGGCAGCAACCTGGCTCACGAGGTATGATCCAAAGAGGTTCACCGAGATCACCTTGTTCCATTCCTCATCCGTGGCTTCAAGGAATGGCTTTTGAATCTCAATCCCCGCGTTGTTCACCACAATATCAATGCGTCCAAGCCGCTGAACGATGTCGTTCACCATGCCTTCAACCTGTTCGCGATTGTCCACGCTTGCGGGAGCGAGGAATGAATCAGGACTCGTGCGGCGCGCTTCATCGAGGACCGGTTTGCCGTCGTTTCCTCCCGGCCGCGTATTGATCGCAACCTTTGCGCCTTCGCGGGCAAACCGCAGCGCAATGGCTTTACCAATGCCGCTGGCAGCGCCCGTGACGAGTGCGACTTTATCTTTGAGTTGCATGGGTGACTGAGCTTTCAGCGTTGACCAGCACGGACAGAAAGTCATGTGGGTGTTCACCCCCACGCGGCGGCGTGTGCCCCGCTCCAATCACGCCGCACGCTGCATCAGCTTGACGATCCGCCGATGGGCGCTTGTGAATGCGAGCTCATCCAGCTGCTCCAGGGTTTTCCAGGTGCCAGCCACTCGCCCGCTCTTTGCGTTCCAACACGTCACATACGCATCGAGTGTGATTCGATAACGCGTGATGGAGTGGCGAATCGTGCAGAGGCTGGCGACCTGTTCGGGAACAAAGCCCAGGAGTCCGCGGCCCGCGCTATGAACATCCGCCGAACCCTGTTCGAGCTCCACGTTTGGAAATTCCCACAGGTGCGCGTTCACGACTCCTGCCGGGCGCTGGCGGACGAGAACGTGATTTCGCTTTCGAACGACAAACGCAGCGAAGCGGCGCGGCGTTATGCGCATACGCTCGCCAAGGTTTGGCAACTCATGCACACGTGACGTCCGCAACGCGAGGCAACGATGCCGCAGGGGGCAATCATCGCAACGCGGCGTTCTCGGAGTGCAGATCAACGCCCCTAATTCCATCAGCGACTGATTGAACGCAGACACCGGATGCAATTTGCCGCGTTTCGTCTCAGCGCTGCCGGCGGCCGCAACCAACAGTGCCGCCAGGTCCCAGAGCCTCGCATTGGTTTGCTTCTCCCGGGGATCCTCGCCAATGGCGAACAGGCGTGTCAGGACCCGAACGACATTGCCATCCAGGATTGGCCTCGGGTGCTGGAATGCGATGCTGCAGATTGCGCCCGCCGTGTAGCGCCCAATCCCGGGCAATTCGAGAACATCATCGAACTTGCGTGGGAAAACCCCTCCGTGCCTGGCCATCACGACTTGCGCCGCCTTCTGCATGTTCCGCACGCGCGTGTAGTATCCAAGCCCCTCCCAAAGCTTGTGAACCCGGTCGGGGTTGGCCGCGGCGAGCGACTGCACGTCAGGCAGATCGCGCATCCATCGCTCCCAATACGGAATGACCGTTTTCACCTGCGTCTGCTGCAGCATGATTTCCGAAACCCAAATGGCGTAAGGATCGCGCGTGCGCCGCCACGGGAGGTCACGGGCGGTGCGCCCGAACCATTCCAGCTGGAGCGACACGATCTCGCCCGCCGCAGGTCCGGGTGCGATCGGGTCACTCTGATGTTTGCGGCGCGACATGAACGAAAGCTACAGGTGCGGGACGATGCAGCTCAAGTTTCGTAGCGCAGTTTCGCAAATTCTTGATGACCTTTGGATTTCGTCAGCATTACCTTGCGTGCGTTGAAACCGCTGACTTCCTACACGTGCAAGCTCACTGACGCTCAAGCGGCGTCGCTGCGGGAGCATCTCGTTGAGAACAGTTATCGCTTCCGCGACGTGCCTTACGCGCGCTTTGCCGCCGAGAAGGACAAGTTGAATGCGGTGTTCTACGAAAGCGGCAAGCTGGTGCTGCAAGGCAAGGGAACGCAGGAATTCATCGAGTTCGTCCTCGAACCCGAAATCCTCAAGGAAGCGCGTCTCGGCTACGAATCCGTGTTGAACCCTGAACTGCTCCTGCCGCGGTTCGGCGTCGACGAAAGCGGCAAGGGCGATTTCTTCGGGCCGTTGTGCGTCGCGGGAGTCTACGTGAACGAAACGGTGATCAAGGCGTGGGCCGACGCCGGCGTGCGCGATTCAAAAAACATTTCCAGCGACAAGCGCATCCGGGAGCTGGCCGAACTCATCCGCGAAACTCCCGGCTGCGTCACGGCCGTGGTCCCGATCGGGAACGAGGCTTACAATCGGCTCTACAAAACCATGCGCAGCGTCAACGCAATGCTCGCGTGGGGTCACGCGCGGGTGATCGAAAACCTCATGGGCCAGAAACACCGGATGAACCCTCCGCCCGTCCGCGCGATCAGCGATCAATTCGCGTCTAGCAAGGAAGTCGTGGCGAAGGCTCTGATGTCGCTGGGCCGCGAACTGGAACTTGTGCAAAAGCACAAGGCCGAAGAGGACATCGCAGTGGCTGCGGCTTCGATTCTCGCGCGCCACGAATTCGTTTCCCGATTGGCCGCGCTCGAAAAGCAGTTTGAAATCAAGCTGCCAAAAGGCGCGTCGGCAGCGGTTGATGCGGCAGCGAAAGAATTCATCGAACGGCACGGCGTCGAGAAGCTTCCCGCCGTCTCAAAGATGCATTTCCGCACGGCGCTGCGCGCGCAAGGCTTGCCTGAGCCGCCCAAGACACCGTGGAAGCGCTCCAGCGGATCCAGTTCCTGAACCGTAACCTGCACCACAAAATCAACCTCTTGAATCGCATGTTCAGCATCAAAACCGTGCCCCTTGTTTTCGCCGCTGCGCTCCTCACGCTTGCAGGATGCGCGACGCCAAATGCCTCATCCTCACGCGCCGAACGCTCCCAGTTTTATGAGCTGCGCGTTTACTCGACGCATTCGGAGGGCCAACAGAAACGGATCAGTGATCATTGGCAAAACGCCGCGATCCCAGCCTACAACCGCATCGGGGTTCAATCGATTGGTGTCTTCACCGAACACCAGGACTCACCCACAAACCACGTTTACGTCCTGCTGCCCTTCGACTCGGCGGAACAGTTCGCGATTGCGCAGGAAAAGCTGCTGGCGGATGCAACGTATCAGCAGGCAGCGGCGGATTATGCGAACCTTCCGAAAGAACAGGCCGCTTTCGACAAGCTGGAATCGTCACTGCTCATTGCGTTCAAGGGAATGCCCAGGATGGCGTCCTTGCCTGCGACAGGCGACCGTTCAGCGTGGGTGTTCGAACTGCGGACGTACTTCAGCCCGAGCGAAAGCCGTGGATGGAACAAGATCAAGATGTTCAATGATGGCGAGATCAAGGTGATGCAGGATGTCGGCCTGGCGCCCCTGTTCTTCGGGCAGAACCTGACGGGTACACAACTCCCTGCGCTGACTTACATGACGTGCGGCGAAACCCTGGAGGAACATCAGAAACATTGGCGCGCGTTTGGATCCGCGCCCGGCTGGAATGCGCTGAAGAACGACCCGCAATACAAGGACAACATGACTGGAATGTCGCGGGTGATTCTGAAGCGAACAGCAGCGTCGCAGCTGTGACGCCCTGCCATTCAGGGTAGCGTCAGGCATCCCTGCCTGACGTAGAGGGCGTGCATCCTTGCCGCCCGGAAAGAATCGTGGAATGCGACGCACGCTCGCCTTTGCTCATCGCGCTTCTCCGTGCCTGAGGTTCCTCCCACCGGGCTGGAAGCCCGGCTTTACGGCAGGCAGGATGCCTGCCGCCACACGCTTTTCGATAGGGGTAGGAGCGAGGGATTAACCTCGCCCCTCCCTCCAAACCGGACGGGCGGATTTCCCGCATCCGGCTTTCCGTTTAGTGGTTCCTGTCCGGAGTTGGCTC
>Ga0196970_1000830_pt1 | contig 28570 bp, 27 predicted proteins | sample S1v_513CmetaG_FD_148672 | JGI IMG/M metagenome (GOLD analysis project Ga0196970, IMG submission 148672) | Soil microbial communities from Anza Borrego desert, Southern California, United States - S1+v_5-13C | ecosystem: Environmental > Terrestrial > Soil > Desert | place: USA: California... | reverse complement strand
CGGCCGGCCTGGGCGCCACGCTGGCGGCGTGTCTGGCGCTGACGTGGCTGAACCCGCACGTCTACCTGGACACGGTGGTGCTGATCGGATCGGTGTCCACCCAATTCGCGGAGGCGAAGGGCGCCTTCGCGCTCGGTGCGGCGACGGCGTCCTTCGCGTTCTTCTTCGCGCTGGGCTACGGCGCGCGCCTGCTGCGCCCGGTTTTCGCCCGGCCGGCGGCGTGGCGGGCGCTGGAGGCGGCCATCGGCGGCGTCATGTGGGTGATCGGGGGGATGCTGGTGGTGTGAACGCTAAGCCCGTCGCGGTGTGGTGGACGCGTTGCGGCGCTGGTCGACGATGTCGGTAATGGCCGCGGGCTCTTCGACCCAGCGGCCGTATTCCTCCCGTGTCAGGCCGAGGAAGTCCCATACGTCCTTACGGGACGCGCCCTCATGCCATGCTTCGACGAAGTCGTCGATGTCGGCCGGCTGCACCTTGCCGGCGAGGCAGAGGTCGACGAACGTTCCGGCATCACTGTACATTCAGACGCCTCCCCTGCACCGGTCCCTTGAGAAACCGGCCGTCCACGGGATCGACCGAGCCAAGATGGTACCCGCGGCGGTCGAACACCTCAACTTCGCCGTGGAGCGAGTCCCAGGTGTAATATCGGGTGCCGTCCGCGTTGCGCCAAACCTTCCGCTTCTCGACCACCTTCACGACGTCGAGGCAATCCAGAATCGAAGGTTTGGGAGGTGTCTGCCGAACCACGCGCCGCAGCCGGAAATGCGAACTTCCACTCCGGTATCACACGTTCGCGTGGCCGGGTCCAGAGGAAGGGGCCGGCGGCCCCTTCGCTCCGCGCCGGCGATCCTTACTCGTCGCCCATCTTCAGCGCGGCGATGAAGGCGCTCTGCGGGATCTCGACCTGCCCGAACTGGCGCATGCGCTTCTTGCCTTCCTTCTGCTTGTCCAGCAGCTTGCGCTTGCGGCTGATGTCGCCGCCGTAGCACTTGGCGGTCACGTCCTTGCGCATCGCGCTGATGCTCTCGCGGGCGATGATCTTGCCGCCGATGGCGGCCTGCACGGCGATCTTGAAGAGCTGGCGCGGGATCAGCTCCTTCAGGCGCTCGCAGAGCTGGCGGCCGCGACGCTCGGCCTGGGAGCGGTGGACGATCATGGAGAGCGCGTCCACCACCTCGGCGTTCACCAGGATCGACATCTTCACGAGGTCGCCTTCCTCGTACCCGTCCATCTGGTAGTCGAAGCTGGCGTAGCCGCGGCTGATCGACTTCAGCCGGTCGTAGAAGTCGAACACCACCTCGTTCAGCGGCAGGCGGTAGACCAGCATGGCGCGGCTGCCGGCGTAGGTCAGCTCGATCTGCTGGCCGCGCCGCTCGGTGCACAGCTGGAGCACGCCGCCCAGGTACTCATCGGGCAGCATGATGGTGGCCTTGATCCACGGCTCCTCGATGTGATCGATCTTCATCACGTCGGGCATGTCCGCCGGGTTGTGCAGCTCCTGCACCTTGCCGTTGGTCATGTGCAGCTTGTAGACCACCGACGGCGCGGTGGTGATCAGGTCCAGGTTGAACTCGCGCTCCAGCCGCTCCTGGATGATCTCCAGGTGCAGCAGGCCCAGGAAGCCGCAGCGGAAGCCGAAGCCCAGCGCGGCGGACGTTTCGGCCTCGTAATGGAAGCTGGCGTCGTTCAGCTTCAGCTTGCCCAGGCTGTCGCGCAGGCGCTCGAAGTCGGCGGCGTCCACCGGGAACAGGCCGCACCACACCACGGGGATGGAGGGCTTGAAGCCGGCCAGCGGCTCGGCCGCGGGCTTGCGCTCCTCGGTGATGGTGTCGCCGACCTTGGTCTGCGTGATGTCCTTGATGGCCGCCGTGATGAAGCCCATCTCGCCCGGCCCCAGCTCGCCGGTCAGCAGCGCCTTGGGCGTGAACACGCCGACACGGTCCACGTCGTGGGCGCTGCCGGTGGCCATGAAGCGGACCTTCTGGCCGACCTTCAGCTTGCCGTCCACGACGCGCACCAGGATGACCACGCCCAGGTACGGGTCGTACCAGGAATCCACCAGCAGCGCCTTCAGCTCGCTGTCCGCGTTGCCCTTGGGCGCCGGCAGGCGCTGCACGACGGCCTCCAGCACGGCGTCGACGTTCAGGCCGGACTTGGCGGAGATCTCGACGGCGTCGGAGGCGTCCAGGCCGATGACGTCCTCGATCTGCTGCTTGACGCGGTCGGGCTCGGCCGCCGGCAGGTCGATCTTGTTGAGGACGGGGATGATCTCGTGGTTGTTGTCGATTGCCTGATAGACGTTGGCGAGCGTCTGCGCCTCCACGCCCTGGGAGGCGTCGACCACAAGGATCGAGCCCTCGCAGGCGGCAAGCGAACGCGACACCTCGTAGGCGAAGTCGACGTGGCCGGGGGTGTCCATCAGGTTCAGCGTGTACTGCTGCCCGTCCTTGGCCTTGTAGAGCAGGCGGACGGTCTGCGCCTTGATGGTGATGCCGCGCTCGCGCTCGATATCCATGCTGTCGAGCACCTGCTCGCGCATTTCGCGGGCATCGAGGCCGCCGCAGAGCTGGATCAGCCGGTCGGCCAGCGTCGACTTGCCATGGTCGATGTGCGCGATGATGGAGAAATTGCGGATGTGCGAGAGGTCGGTCATCGGAACCCGGGAGCGCTGAAATGTGCCCGGAACATAGGGCGGACGGGGGTTCGGCGCAATGAGGACGTGGGGGATGCGGGCTTTCCGCTGCGCGACGCCGTGCCTATGTCTGGCAAAGCGCCGCAAATTGTCTCCGGTGATGCGATGCTGTATTGAAGAGGGGCGCGTTCGGGGATGTTCACGGAGGTCCGGACATGACGAAGCTCTTCGACAACGCGGTCGCTGCCGCTGCCCAGCTGCCCGAGGACGAGCAGGACGCGTTGGCGAGCCTCATTCTCGACGGGATCGCCGCCGAGCGCGAATGGCAGCGCCGGTTCGCCGCTACGCCCGATACGCTGTCGGCGCTCGCCCGGCGCGCGCGGGAGCACATCGAGCGGGGCAAGGCAATCCCCTGCAAGCCGCCCGCTTGACTTGGTAAACTCGAACGCGGTCGATCTTTTGTCAGCAGCAGCGAACGCAACCGAAGATTTGCAACATCGATACAAATACAATAATATATTGAAATTTAGTTAACAAAATTTTTGTGAAGCACGGCTATTATAAGGGCGAGTTTCTGCGATAGGATTCATATGCGCGCAAAATTTGTCATACAGATGAGGAATGAATCTCATTCTGTACGCCGGGAACTTGTCCGTCGCCCTTTGCGCACGACCAAGAGAGTTTTGCTCTCTATGGTCCATGGCACTGCACGCAGTCCACAGGGGAGAGATTATCCGACAACTGAGCAGATAGCTAATGAAATATTCCAAGATATGGGGTTCAAGTCTGACTTTTCTGCTTCATTCAACAACGTAAATGACTTAAACGACGCAGGGCTACAAGCAGTAATAGCGAATATACCGGAAAAAAGCCGACCAACTGATCTTGCGAGAGACATCGTTTTTTTCGGTTATACAAAAATGGATCACTTGCCGTTTCTTGCGGTAAGAGATTCGGAAGGAGCATTCACAGTTAGACTTTCAGATGATAACGTCAAAAAATTGATTAGTAACACTCATCATCTTCTTTCTGCAATAAGACGCTCGCGTGGATATAGGCTGCGTGGCATGTCTATTGCTGAAAGTATGGTTCATGTTCTTGAGGATGCGAACAAAACGGAAATATTGACGGGCCTTATACGCAAAGGCGTTTTGTCATCTTTGTGGAAATATAATAGATATCAGATGATATTCACCGTGTGCTTGGCAATGATCGCCGGTGTTGTATGCTATCTCCGTTGGTTTGTTTTTAATATCGGTACTGTTCACTCAGCAGCTTTTGATATTTTGGATAAAACTTATTCACCTATTCTTGTGGCATGCGTCACTAGTATAGTTGGGCTATTTGCTCATGCGATAGATCGAACGCGAGAACCCATACATTGGCAGTTCGAGAAGGGGTGATCTTCAATTGAGTCACCCGCGGCGATATAGGGTCGTGTTTCAGACATTTTGTTCGTCTTGTGAAGCAATGAGGCTTGGTGTTGTGTGGCATTGTGCTGCTTATAGCGGTATGGTTGCTGATAAAGTTGACAATACGCACAAACTGTAGCGTTCGCTCTGCTGTAAAATCATAGAATATTAGGTTGAGCCACAGGAGCAGTTCAAAAATCCTGACGTTGCGAACGCGCTGGGCGTGTTGCACTGAACTCAACCAAAAAATTCCATGCCTCACGTCAGCGTTGACGGGGTGCTAGCCCGGTTCCGCAATCCCCCTATACAGTTCCACATACTCCCGCGCCGGGCGGTCCCAGCCGAGGTCGCGGGTCATGGCGCGGTGGCGCATGGCGTCCCATTGCTCGGGCCGGCGGTACACCGCCAAGGCGCGGCGCAGCGTGAACAGCAGCTCCTGCGCCGTGCAGTTCACGAACTTGAAGCCGGTGGCGGCGCCGTCGTAGAGCGCGGCCGGGGTGGCGTCGATGATGGTGTCGGCGAGGCCGCCGGTGCGGCGGACCAGCGGCAGGGTGCCGTACTTCAGCCCGTACATCTGCGTCAAACCGCAGGGTTCGGAGCGGGACGGCACCAGGATGAGGTCGCCGCCGGCCTGCAGGCGGTGCGACAGCCCCTCGTCATAGCCGATGCGCACGCCGACCTTGCCCGGAAACCAGTCGGCGAGGTGGCGGAAGCCGGTCTCGATCCCCGGCTCGCCGGTGCCCAGGACGGCCAGTTGGCCGCCCATCGCCGCCCATTGCCCGGCCACTTCCAGCACGAGGTCCAGGCCCTTGTGCCAGGTCAGGCGGCTGATCACCACGGCCAGCGGCGCGTCGGCGCGGCGCTCCAGGCCGAAGGCCAGCTGCAGCTCGGTCTTGCAGTCGGCCTTGCCGGTCATGTGGTCGGGGTCGTAGTTGGTGGCGATGTGCGTGTCGGTGCGCGGGTCCCAGATGCCGTAGTCGACGCCGTTCAGGATGCCGCGCAGGTCGTCGACACGCGCCGCCAGCAGGCCCTGCAGGCCCATGCCCTGGTCGTCGGTCTGGATCTCGTGCGCGTAGGTCTGGCTGACCGTGGTGATGCGGTCGGCGTAGTAGCAGCCGGCCTTCAGCATGCCGAGGCCGCCGTAGTACTCCACCCCGTCCACGGAATAGCAGGACGACGGCAGCTTCAGCTCGCCCAGCAGATGGGCGCCGAAGTGGCCCTGGTAGGCGATGTTGTGGATGGTCATCACCGTGCCCGGCCGGTAAGGCCCGGCGAAGCGGTCGGGGCGGGTCTTCAGGTAGGCGGGCACCAGCCCCGTCTGCCAGTCGTGCGCGTGGATGACGTCGGGGCGCCACCAGGGGTCATAGGAGTCCTGCGCGGCGAAGCCGGCCGCAGCCCAGGAGAGTGCTGCGAAGCGCTGGGCGTTGTCCGGCCAGTCCTTGCCGTTCGGCCCCGTGTAAGGATTGCCCGGCCGCAGGTACAGCGCCGGCGCGTCCAGCGCGTAGGCCAGCGTGCCGTCCGGCATGCGCCCCATCACCAGCCGCGCGCGCTCCGTGCCCGGCAGGTCGGTGATGAGGTCGCCCACCTCGTGGACGTTCGACAGCCCCTCCAGCACCGCCGGGTAGCCCGGCAGCAGCAGGCGCACGTCGACGCCGGCCTGGGCGAGGGCGGCAGGCAGGGCGGCGCTGACGTCGGCCAGCCCGCCGGTCTTGACCAGGGGGAAGCACTCCGGCGTGACGAAGAGGACGCGCATCGGCTTACTTCGCCTCTTCGATCGTGAGGCGGTCGATCATCTCGCGGGTGATCAGGCACACGCCGTTCTCGGTACGGTAGAAGCGCCGGGCGTCCGCCTCCGGGTCCTCGCCCACCACCAGCCCCTCGGGGATCTCGACGCCGCGGTCGATGACCACCTTGGACAGGCGGCAGTGGCGGCCGATGTCGACCTCCGGCAGGACCACGCACTCGTTCAGCTCGCTGAAGGAGTTGACGCGCACCGAGCTGAACAGCAGCGACTGCCGCACCACCGAGCCGGAGATGATGCAGCCGCCCGACACCAGACTGTCCACCGCCATGCCGCGCCGGTCCTCGTCGTCGAAGACGAACTTGGCCGGGGGCAGCTGCTCCTGGTAGGTGAAGATCGGCCAGTCGCGGTCGTACATGTTCAGCGCCGGGGTGACGCGGGTGAGGTCGATGTTGGCCTCCCAGTACGCGTCCAGGGTGCCGACGTCGCGCCAGTAGGGCTCGTCGCCCGGCGTCTGCAGGATGCAGGATTCGGCGAAGTCGTGCGCCATCACGCGGGCGCGCGGGACGAGGTAGGGGATGATGTCCTTGCCGAAGTCGCGGGACGAGCCGGGCTCGTTGAAGTCGCGCTCCAGGTGCTCGTACAGGAACTCGGCGTTGAAGACGTAGACGCCCATGCTGGCCAGCGACCGGTCGGGCCGGCCGGGGATGGCGGGCGGGTCGGCCGGCTTCTCGATGAAGTCGACGACGCGGTGCGTCTCGTCGATGTGCATGACGCCGAAGCCGGTCGCCTGTTCGCGCGGCACGTCGATGCAGGCCACCGTCAGGTCGGCCTTCTTGGCGATGTGGTCCAGCAGCAGCGCGCCGTAGTCCATCTTGTAGATGTGGTCGCCGGCCAGGATCAGGATGTATTCCGGCTCGTGCGCGCGGATGATGTCCAGGTTCTGGTACACGGCGTCGGCCGTGCCCTGGTACCACGCCGTCTCGCTGATGCGCTGCTGGGCGGGCAGCAGGTCGACGAACTCGTTCATCTCGCCGCGCAGGAAGCCCCAGCCGCGCTGGAGGTGGCGCAGCAGGCTGTGCGACTTGTACTGCGTCAGCACGCCGATGCGGCGGAAGCCGGAGTTGATGCAGTTCGACAGGGCGAAGTCGATGATGCGGAACTTGCCGCCGAAATAGACGGCCGGCTTGGCGCGGCGGTCGGTCAGCTGCTTCAGGCGGCTGCCGCGCCCGCCGGCAAGCACCAGCGCCACCGCGCGCCGCGGCGCCAATCGCAGATCCCGTTTGTCGAGCATGGTCAGGACGCTCTCCCTTCCTTATCAGGCTTTGCTTTTTTGGCCGTCCCACGTACGGCGCCGGCCGCGGGCCAGCGCAGACGTGACGGTGCCACAAAACGCGGGGCCGGGCCATAGGCGGTGCGCCGCAGCCCCCCAGGGACCGGGAGGCGCGGGAAGGGGCGCAGGCATGTGCACAAAATTCAGGCAGAGCCCGCGTGAGAGGCGCCGACAACCCTCCCCAAACGGTGAATTGCCTCCTCCGATAAGGGAATCCGCCGCATAGGCCGCGCGGCCGAGCCCGAATTTTGCACATTCCTTGTGCAAACAGGGCCGGAGACTCGGGGTGTGCGCACCTGAGGTGGTGTGCAGGCACCGGCACAACCTGACCGATTCCGGGGCGTTCGGGCTTGGCACGGGATTTGTAAGAGATGGGTCCAGTTGGCCCCGCCCGCCACCTGATCCGGGAAAATCCGGAGGGGGACCGAACCGGGCCGGAGCGATTTTGGAGAGAGAGGAGCCTCGATGAGCCGTCTGCCCCTTCTTGCTGCACCGATAATGGCGGTGACTCTGGGCTTGGCCGGTCTGCCTGGCGAAGCCCTTGCCCAGGACGCGGCCGCCGCCGCTGCCGCCCCCGCGCCGACGCTGAGCGCCGGTGACACCGCGTGGATGATCACCGCCACGGCGCTGGTCCTGTTCATGACCATCCCTGGCCTCGCGCTGTTCTACGGCGGCATGGTCCGCAAGATGAACGTGCTGGCCACCGTGATGCAGAGCTTCGCGATCTGCTGCCTGGCCAGCATCCTGTGGATGGTCATCGGCTACAGCATCGCCTTCACCGAGGGCACGCCCTTCTTCGGCAGCCTCGACAAGATGTTCCTGGCCGGCATCGGCAAGGACACCCTGTCGGGCGTGATCCCGGAGACGGTGTTCGTCGTCTTCCAGATGACCTTCGCCATCATCACCCCGGCTCTGATGGCCGGCGCCTTCGCCGACCGCATGAAGTTCTCCTCCATGCTGATCTTCATCGGCCTGTGGTCGGTGCTGATCTACGCCCCGATCACCCACTGGGTGTGGGGGCCGGGCGGCTACCTGCTGAAGGACGGCGTGCTCGACTACGCCGGCGGCACGGTGGTGCACATCAACTCGGGCGTGGCCGGCCTCGTCGCCGCCGTGATCATCGGCAAGCGCAAGGGCTATCCCGAGCAGAACTTCATGCCGCACAACCTGGTGCTGTCGCTGATCGGCGCCTCGATGCTGTGGGTCGGCTGGTTCGGCTTCAACGCGGGTTCGGCCCTGGCCGCCGACGGCCGTGCGGGCATGGCCATGCTGGTCACGCAGGTCGCCGCCGCCACCGCCGGCATGGCGTGGATGTTCGCCGAATGGATGGCCAAGGGTAAGCCCTCGGTCCTGGGCATCATCTCGGGTGCGGTGGCCGGCCTCGTCGCCATCACCCCGGCTTCGGGCTTCGTCGGTCCGATGGGTGCGCTGGCCATCGGCGCGGTCGCCGGCGTGGTCTGCTTCTGGGCCGCCACCAGCCTGAAGAAGATGCTGGGCTACGACGACTCGCTGGACGCCTTCGGCGTGCACGGCATCGGCGGCATCATCGGCGCGGTCCTGACGGGCGTGTTCGCCCAGGAAGCCATCGGCGGCACCGCCGGCCTGCTGGAAGGCAACGCCGGCCAGGTGTGGACGCAGATCTACGGCATCGCCGCCACCATCGTGTACTCGGCGATCGGCACGGCCGTGCTGCTGAAGGTGGTGGACGTGATCATGGGCCTGCGCGTCGACGAGGACGTGGAGCGCGACGGCCTGGATCTCGCCCTGCACGGCGAGACCATCCACTAAGCACTGAGCACAGCGTTTCGGTCCCCTCCCATCCTGGACCAAAACCTGCCGCCGCCGGGTTTACCCGGCGGCGGTTTCTTTTTTGGCATAAACCCCTCTCCCGCCCCCGGCGGGGGAGGGAGGGACCCAAGCGAAGCTTGGGAGGGTGGGGGCAACGGCCTATGTGGCAGGCGGCGTAAGCGGCTCGCGGATTCTCGAGCAGGCCGTTGCCCCCACCCTTCCCACTTCGTGGGCCCCTTCCCTCCCCCGCCCCCGGCGGGGGAGGGAGAGAAATCAGGCCGGCCGCCGCAGGTACATCTTCCCGATGCCGTTCAGCGCGGCGAAGAGCTGGTCGAACTGCGCCTTGAACGTTTCCCAGGCGATGGCGCCGCCGGTCGCCTGCTCGATCTGGCGGTGGAGATCGGCCAGCGAGGTGCGGCCGTCGATGCGGGCCAGCATCGGGCCGGCGAGGCGCGGCAAGGGCAGGGGCACCACGGCCCCGGCCAGCTCCGCCTCCAGCGTGCCGCCGGGGGGCAGGGCCTTGGCGATGGCGGGGCCGTCGAAGTCGCGCAGCACCGGCACCACCTCCGGCCCGTCCGGGCGGGCGACGGCGCCTGCGGCGTCTTGCGTGCGGGCCATGTAGGCGATGTGCTTGCTCATGCTGCCGCACACCTGCTCGGCCCAGGCGGCGCGCTCCAGCCAGGGCAGGCCGTCGAGGCGCTTCAGCAGGCGCGGATCCTTCACCCACATGGCGGGGTCGTAGCGCGCCGGCTCGATCAGCGCGGTGATCGCCATGCCGGCACTCGCCGCCAGATCAGCCAGCTCCGGCACCGTGTAGGGCCGGTCGCAGGAGTGCAGCAGCAGGTCGTACAGGTTGGCGTCGGCCCCCTGGTGGTCGGTGACGAAGGGGTTGCGCTTGATCCAGTTGGTGGGCGGCAGGTGGGCGATCAGCCGGCGGGCCAGCGCCACCTTCTCCTGCGGGTTCAGCCCGTCGGTCATGGCGCGCAGCGCGGCCTGCAGCGGATAGACGCCGGTGCGGCCCAGCGGCGCGTAGACCATCATGCCGAGGCCCCCGCCCGGCTTCAGCGCGCCGGCCAGCGAGCGCAGCCCGGCCGGCGGGTCGTCCAGGTGGTGCAGCACGCCACAGCAGTCGATGTAGTCGAACGGCCCCAGCCCCGACAGTTCCAGCAGGGAGCCGCGCACGAAGCGGACGTTGGTCAACCCGCGCGCCTTGGCCCGCGCCTCGGCGATGGCGCGCGAGGCGTCGGACAGGTCCAAGTAGGTGACGGTGCCCGGGTTGCCGGCATCGGCCAGCTGCTGGGCGATCATGATGGTGCCGTCGCCGGTGCCGCCGCCGGCCACCAGCACCTCCAGCGGCCGGGCATGGTCCAGACGGCCGGCGAAGACGTAGTGGTTGACCTCGTCCAGGTGGCTGGGCGAACCGGTGATCAGCCGCTTCTTCTCGTCCGCCGGGTCACGCGCCGGGTAGGGGTAGGCTTCGTACTGGGCACGCAGGTCGTCGATGCTCATGCGGGAGGCTCGCGGTTGGGCCGGGATTCGGTCGGCCCAACCTACTTTGCCGCTTACGCCAAGGGAATGCGGATCTCCGTCAGCCATTCCTCCGGCGGCAGGGTGCGGCAGTCGTTCAGGTACTCCTCGACGGCCGGGCGGTCGGCGGGAACGAAGCCGCTCGCCGGGAACCAGTCGCGGTACAGGCGGCGGTAGCTGCGGTGCAACTCGGCGTACGGGCCCTTGTGCAGCAGCACGGCGTGGCGGCCGCCGGGGATCTCGCGGATGTACACGTCGCCCTCGCCCTCCACCTCCGGCCCGACCATCAGGCACGCCTCGGAGCGCAGCTCGGCCGCCGGCACCGTGTCGGGGTCGTCGTAGGCGACGCCGAAGGCGCGCGTGTTCGGCCCCAGCAGGCCGCGCCCGGCCGCCCAGGCGGACAGGCGGGCGAAGGCGGTGCCGATCTCCATGTAGGGGCCGCGGTGGGCGATGGCGGCCACGCGGATGGGGTCGAGATCGCGGACGGTGACGTCGTTCATGGTGCTCTCCGTATCGTCGATGGTTGGTGCCGAGGGGACCAGACCGCCGCGCGTCCGGTAGGCCGCGGGCGGGCTGCCGTAGGCCTGCCGGAAGGCGCGGGTGAACGCCTCCACGCTGCCGTAACCGGCCCGCCGGGCGATCGCCGCCACCTCGCCGCTGCTGCGCACCAGTTCCCCCGCCGCGCGGTGCAGGCGCAGCCGGCGCAGCGTGTCCGCCGCCGTCTCGCCGGTGAAGGCCCGGTAGATGCGGTGGAAATGGTAGGGGGAGAAGCAGGCCACCTCGGCGAGGCGCGCGAGGTCGAGCGGCTCGTCCAGGTGCGTGCCGATGTGCTCGACCACGCGGTCGATGCGGCGGCTGTAGTCGAGGATGGTGGCGGGCTTGGTCATGGTTCCTCCGGTCCCGCCACCCTAGCCGCAGGGCGTTTGATCGCGCTTGCGAACCTTGACCTTATCCTTACCTGGAGGCGGCCCACCCCCGGGCCGGCCGGACCTCGCCCACGCGGGTGCCGGCGCGGTTGGTGAGGGGTTCGACCAGCAGTTCCGGCACCGTGGCCCATTGCGCCTCGGTCAGCGCGTCGGCGGCGCGCAGCAGGGCGGCCAGCGCCACCTCGCGGGCGCGGCCGGCACCGTCCTCCACCTTCAGCGCGATGCCCACACCCTGCTCCGGCAGCACGGCGCAGCCCACGCCCTCGGCCCCGCCCTTCACCAGCACCGCGCCGCCGGCGGCGGTCATCAGTTTGGTGTCGAAGGTGCCGGTGCCGCCGATCAGCAGCGGGTGCCGGCCCCAGGCGTCGCGGATGCGGGCCACCGCCTCCGCCCGGCGGTCAGGCAGGTCGTGCGGGTCGGCAATGCGGGCCATGGCGTAGGCCAGCCCGCCCAGCGGGATGGCGATGGTGGGGATCGAGCAGCCGTCGACGCCCCAGGGCGCGTGCGAGAGGTCCTGCGCGGTCATCTGCTCCAGCACGCCCAGGATGCGCTGCTGCACCGGGTGTTCGTAGCGGACGTAGCTCTTCAGCGGCTCGCCCTTGTGCCGGGCCGTGGTCAGGAAGCCGGCGTGCTTGCCCGAGCAGTTGTTGTGGAAGGCGGTCGGCGCCTCGCCGCGGCGGAGCAGCGCGTGCGCCGTCGCCTCGTGGTAGGGCAGGTGGGCGCCGCATTCATAGTCGTCGACGGTGCAGCCGATGCGCGCGATCCAGCGCGCCGCCAGGTCCGTGTGCACCGGCTCCCCGCTGTGCGACGAGCAGGCGAGCGCCAGCTCCTCCGTGCCTAGGCCGAAGGCGTCCAGCGCGCCGGTCTCGACCAGCGGGATCGCCTGCAGCGCCTTGATGGCGGAGCGCGCGAAGATGGGCCGGTCAGCGTCGCCCCAGCGCGCCAGCACCCGGCCGTGCGCGTCGACGATGACGGCGTGGGCGCGGTGCAGCGATTCCACCGTGCCGCCGCGCGTCACCTCCACCGCGATGGCGGCGTCGGCCGGGCCGGACAGGTCGGCGCGGCCCTCGGCCGGGCCGGCGTCGTGGTGGTCGTGGTGCTGGTGGCCGCCGCAGCAGCCGGCGTGGTCGTGCGAGTGATTCTGGCTCATGGCTGAGAACTTGCCTCCGGACCGCCGCCGGGGCAAGGTGCGCGCCTCTCGGACAGGTCAGTTTTGTCGGAACGGTCAGCCATGCGTGGATATTTCGCCATCGGGGTCGAGCGGATCAGCAAGCCGGGCAACGTCGGCAACCTGATGCGCACCGCCCATGCCTTCGGCGCGTCCTTCTTCTTCGCCATCGATCCGGCGCCGGACGTGCGGGAGATGGGGTACGTCGACACCTCCGGCGCGCCGGAGCATCTGCCGTTCTACATCCATGACAGCGTCGATGCGCTGACGCTGCCCAAGGACTGCACGCTGGTCGGCGTCGAGCTGACCGAGGATGCGGTCGAGCTGCCCAGCTTCCGCCACCCGCTGCGCGCCGCCTACGTCCTGGGGCCGGAGCGCGGCAGCCTGTCGCCGGAATTGCAGGAGCGCTGCGACTTCATCGTGAAGATCCCGATGAAGTTCTGCGTGAACGTCGGCGTGGCCGGGGCGCTGGTGATGTACGACCGCATGGTCTGCCTGGGCCGCTTCGCCGAGCGCCCGGTGCGGCCCGGCGGCCCGATCGAGGGGCCGCCGCAGCACGTGCACGGCAAGCAGAAGATCCGCAACCGCGCCGACCGCCGCCGCCGCGCCGCCACGCACACCCGCGGCGACGCGATGGACAGCGAACCGGCCTGACCGGTCAGGCCCGGCCGGTTACGTGGTGAACCAGCCGGCGGTCACCTGCGTGGCGCTGACGCCGGTCAGCGTCACCGTGGCGCCGGTGCTGAACGTGACCAGCGCACCGCCGCTGCCGGCGCTCACCGCATAGGTCACGCCGGCCGAGAGCGCGAGGCGGTCGCCCTCGGCAAAGTCGAAGTCGGTCACCGCGTCGTTGCCGTTGGCGACGAAGCGGTCGGCCCCGGCGCCGCCGGTCATGGTGTCGTTGCCCAGGTTGCCGGCGATGAAGTCGTTGCCCTGGCCGCCGAACAGCTGGTCGTCGCCCTGCCCGCCGAAGATGGAATCGTCGCCGGCCTCGCCGTAGACGATGTCGCTCATCATGTTGCCGTACAGCTGGTCGGCGCCGACGCTGCCGAACACGAGGTCGCCGCCCTGGCCGCCGAACAGGACGTCGTCGCCGGCCTCGCCGTACAGCACGTCGCTGTCGAAGTTGCCGTACAGCTGGTCGTTGCCGTTGCCGCCCCACGCCGTGTCGCTGCCGGCCCCGCCGAACACCACGTTGTCGGCGTCGTTGCCGACGACGGCGTCGTTGCCGGAGCCGGTGGTGGCGTTCTCGATCAGCGAGCGCGTGTCGCCGTTGTGCAGGTAGGCGTTGGCGACGTTGCCGCGCGCCACCACCGACGGGTCGGCGTTGTTCAGGTTGGCCAGCTGGCTGGAGGACAGGGTGGTCCACTGGCCGGGAACCAGGCTGACGCTGACGCTGGTGGTGTAGGCCGACAGGTCGTAGGTATCGATGCCGCCGCCGTCCCAAACCGTCTCCAGCACCTTCGCGGTCGCCGGTGACCAGGTGTAGGTGGTGTTGCCGGCGTTGTAGCCGTAGTTGGCGCCGTAGAGCTGCTGGATGGCGGCGATGTCGTTCATCATCGGCGCCGACGGGTAGCTGCCCTCGGCGATGACGTAGCCGCCACTGGAGGACGCGCCGAGGTACGAGCGGTAGCTCATGATCGAGGTCTCGACCGAATCCAGGCCGGGGTCCAGCTGGCCGCCCCCGCCGGTGTCGTGCGGGTGCTTCAGGCCAAGCGCGTGGCCGATCTCGTGCGGCATGGTCGAGTAGTTGTCGGTGCCGGGGATCCAGCTGGTGCCCTGGTGCTGGGGACCCATCCAGGCGTCGCCGCCGGTCGGATCGTTGGACGGGAAATAAGCCTCGGCCGTGGGCGGCACGCTGGAGTTGGCGAAGCGCAGGTCGGCGACGGTGCCGGGCTCGCTGACCTCGACGAAGGTCAGGTTGGTGACGTTGGCCCAGGCCTGCAGCGAGGCCTTGATGGCGGCGATCTGGCCGTCGTTGACCGCCGAGAAGCCCTGGAACGGGTGCTGCGTGTCGGGACCGCCGTAGCCGGTCCAGGACGAGGCGGCGGTCGGGAAGCCGTACGTCAGCGTGGTGGTCGCCCACTTCGATCCGCTGAGCAGATTGTCGATGGCAATGTTGCCGGTGTAGGTGTCCAAGTTCGCCGACTGAGCCGCCATGGTGATCCCCCGATGTGCATCCGTGCAGCGGAGTGCGCGGCGCACTGAGGCGGCGGCATCCGGTGCGCTGTTCCATGCGCATGCGATCAGGCGTATGCGCTTTGGAGTAGTTGGAGCAGAGCAACGACGGGAGAGCAAGAACTTCCGGTGCCGCGGAAAGCAACCTTGGAGTGTAAAATAAGGATATCACAGGGTGTGGCGCAAGGCCTGGATGCGGCGGGGCTTGGGCACGGCGCTGCAACCAGTCCGCGCATAAGGGGCGTGGGCGATCCGCAACCGGCGTTGAGGAACCGCCCGCCGCCGTCCGGAGGTGTGATTCAGAGGGTGACGAAGGGGTCGATCAGGCGGCCCAGAGGGCCGGTCAGGCGCAGTCGGCCGAGCGTGACCGACAGGCACAGGCAGCCCTCGGGATCGGCGACCGGCTTGTGGTCGACATTGTCGTCGCCGATCGCCACGTCGCCGCGCAGGAAATGGCCGAGGGAATCGCTGAAGCCGCCGGCCAGGATCACCGCCAGCTCCATGCCCTCGTGGCTGTGCCGCGGCGCCGCGGCGCCGCCGCGCATGCGCACCAGCCGCGCGGACCCGCCGCTCAACGGCAGGTCGACAATCTGGATGCCCGGCAGCTTGGTGCGCCAGCGCAGCCGCTCCAGGTCGCCGACATAGCGGCGCAGCGGCTGCGGCAGCAGCGGCGTGCCGTTCGCCCGGTCCTCGTTCCGGGGGCGCAACGATGCCTTCCGGGTTGGCATCGGATCGGCGGCCTCGTCCAGGCGGGCGAACACGGCGTCGCGGCAGCAGGCGCTGACCGGATCCGGCTCCAGTTCCTCCAGCAGGGCGCCGCCGACGGTCTCCAGCTCGGCCACGGCGTGGCGGCAGCCCGGGCATAGCGCCATGTGCGTGGCCAGCACCAGCGCCGCCGGCTCCGGCAGGCAGCCGCCAGCGTAGTCCATCAGCAGCGCGTCGCCGGGATGGTGGGTTGGCAGGCTCATGACGGCTCTCGCAGCGCACGGCGGAGGCGGTCGAGCGCCAGACGGAGGCGGGACTTGACGGTGCCGAGCGGGATGCCCCGTTCGGCCGAGATGACGCTGTGCGGCATGTCCTCGAAATAAGCCAGTTTCAGCAGGTCGGCCTGCTCCGGCGGCAGCTCCTTGAGCGCCGCGCGCAGCCGGCGGTTGGTCTGGTCCGTGGCGACGCGCACGTCGGCGGCTTCGACCGGGTCCGGCACCAGGGCCGGGTCGTCGGGGTCGATCTCCGGCCGCTGTTCGCGGCGCAGCGCGTCGACCCGCTTGTTGCGGGCGATGGTGAACACCCACGTGCCGGCGGAGGCCTGAGCCGGATCGAACGTCTCGGCGCGGCGCCACACCAGCAGCATCACCTCCTGCACCAGCTCTTCCGCCTGCGCGCCGTCGCAGCCCAGGCGGCGCAGGTACGCCTTCAGCCGCGGCGCAAAGTGGTCGAACAGCGCGGCGAACGCCGCCCGGTCGCGGCCACGCCCCACCGCGAGCAGCAGTTCGTCGAGCGAGGCCGCCTCCGCGGCCGGTGGTGGTGGGTCCTGCATGAGGGCATTGAAGGCGAAGGCGCGCGCCCGCACAAGCCGCAACTGCCGTGCCGGCCATGAAATATCGGGTGGTGCGGGTTGCGCGGTGCAAGGTCGCCTCATGCCCGATGTTACGCAGGGCGCGCAGGATCGGATCACCGGCCGGTGCAAAAACGAATGATCAGACACCGCAAATATGATTCACGCCGCCCCCTTCAAACCGGCGGCGATTTCGGATAGTGTCTCGGCACCCTCAACCATTTCGCACCCGCAAAACGATGTTGCAAAACCGCACCATTCGCGGCGCCGCCGCTTCCGCCGCGCTGGCTCTGACGCTCGCCGTCCTGCCGGCTGCCGCCTCCGCGGCCGAGCCGAAGGTGCTGGGCACCTTCAAGGACTGGAACGCCTTCGCCTTCGACGAGGGCGGGCACAAGGTCTGTTACATGTCCAGCCAGCCGAAGAAGAAGGAACCGGCGGCCGCCAAGCGTGGCAACATCTATGTGCTGGTCACGCACCGCCCCGGCGAGAAGACCTTCGACGTGGTCAGCTTCATCGTCGGTTATCCCATGAAGAAGGACGGCGACACGACGGTGGACGTGAACGGCAAGAACTTCAAGCTGTTCGCCGACAACGAGACCGCCTGGGCACGCGACGCCGAAACCGACAAGGCGATCGTCGCCGCCATGCGCGAGTCGAAGGGCAAGCCGCTGGTCATGAAGGCGGTGTCGGGCCGCGGCACCAAGACCACCGACACCTATAGCCTCGACGGCCTCGCCGAAGCCTACAAGGCGATCAACGACGCCTGCGGCGTGAAGCGGTAGACCGCTTCACGCTTGCCCCCTCGTCGCGCTTGGTTTCCCGGCCGGGCGCGACTATCTATTCGCCCTATGAACGCACACTCGACCGCCGCTCCCGACGTCCTTCCGGCTGTTTCGGCTGATGGGCGCAAGAACCTCGTCGGCCTCTCCCGCGAAGAGCTGGAGGCCGAGGTGGTGGCGCATGGCCTGGAGAAGTTCCGGGCGCGCCAGCTCTGGCACTGGATCTATCACCGCGGCGCCACCGACTTCGCGGTGATGACGACGCTCGCCAAGCCGGTGCGGGAAAAGCTGGCCGAGGCCTTCGTCGTGCAGCGCCCGACCGTGTCGCGCGACCAGAAGTCCGCCGACGGCACGCGCAAATGGCTGCTGCGCATGCCCGACGGCCAGGAGGTGGAGAGCGTCCACATTCCCGAGGAGGACCGCGGCACGCTGTGCGTCTCCTCCCAGGTGGGCTGCACGCTGACCTGCCGCTTCTGCCACACCGGCACGCAGCGTCTGGTGCGCAACCTGACCGCGCCGGAGATCGTCGCCCAGATCATGCTGGCGCGCGACATGCTGGACGAATGGCCGGCCCCGCCGGACGGGCGGATGCTGTCCAACGTCGTCATGATGGGCATGGGCGAGCCGCTCTTCAATTACGAGAACGTCGCCAAGGCGCTGAAGATCGTCATGGACGGCGACGGCATCGCCATCTCCAAGCGCCGCATCACGCTGTCCACTTCGGGCGTTGTGCCGGCGATGAAGCGCTGCGGCGAGGAGCTGAACGTCAACCTTGCGGTCAGCCTGCACGCCGTGACGGACGAGCTGCGCGACCTCATCATGCCGATCAACCGCAAGTATCCCCTGCGGGAGCTGATGGACGCCTGCCGCACCTACCCCGGCATCAACAACGCGCGGCGCATCACCTTCGAGTACGTGATGCTGAAGGGCATCAACGACAGCCCGGCCGACGCGCGGGCGCTGGTGAACCTCTTGAAGGGCATCCCGGCCAAGATCAACCTGATCCCCTTCAACCCCTGGCCGGGCGCGCCGTACGAGCGCTCGACCGACAAGGCGATCCAGGTCTTCGGCGACCTCGTCAACGCCGCCGGCTACGCCAGCCCGGTGCGCACCCCGCGCGGCGAGGACATCATGGCGGCCTGCGGCCAGCTCAAGAGCGCCTCGCTGCGCCTCAGCGCGGCGGACAAGGCGGCGATGCAGAAGGTGATCGAGGAGAAGGACGCCGCGCTGGCGTGAGGCGATCCGTCCCGGCGTTCGCTTGATTCCAGCGCGACGCGGGCAAGCTGTCGCAGCTTGCCCGGACGGCGCTCGACCAGGGTGACGACCTGATCTGGTTCTGAATCGGCTCCCATGCCGACTACGACAAGCTCCTTTCAGAGCAGTGAGGCTGCTTCCACCTCCCGCGCCACCCGTTCCCGCGGAAAGCTCACCGTCACCAGCGTGCCGCGGCCCGGCGTGCTGGCCAGCGTCAGGGTGCCGCCGTGCAGTTCGGTCAGCTCGCGGCTGATCGCCAGGCCCAGGCCGGTGCCGCCGAAGCGGCGGCTGATGGTGGCGTCGGCCTGCTGGAAGGGCTCGGTGATGGTCTTCAGCGCCTCTCGCTCGATGCCGATGCCGGTGTCGGCGACCGTCACCGCCAGCGCGCCGTCCTCGGACGCGATGGCGCGCAGGGTCACGGTGCCGCCGGGCGGGGTGAACTTCACGGCGTTGGACAGCAGGTTCAGCACGATCTGCCGCACGGCGCGCTCGTCGGCGCGCAGGCGCGGAAGGTCCGGGGCAAGGTCCATCACCAGCCGCACGCCGCCCTGGTCGGCCGGCACGGCGGTCAGCGCCACGCAGGAGTCCAGCAGCTCCGCCAGCTCGACGTCGTGCTCGTCCAGGGAATAGCGCCCGGCCTCCAGCTTCGACATGTCGAGCACGTCGTTGATCAACTCCAGCAGGTGCGTGCCGCTGGTCTGGATGTGCGCGGCGTAGCTGCGGTAGCGCTCGCTTCCCAGCGGCCCGAACACCTCGTGCACCATGATCTCGGAAAAGCCGATGATGGCGTTGAGCGGCGTGCGCAACTCGTGGCTCATGGTGGCCAGGAAGGCGCCCTTGGTGCGGTTGGCGCTCTCCGCCTGCTCCTTGGCGTGGGCCAGCCGCTCGGCGGCGCGCACCCGTTCCGTCACGTCGCGGGCCAGCAGCAGCACCACGGGTTCCGGCCCGAAGTCCGGCGGCAGCAGGGTGGTGCGCCCCTCGAACCAGCGGCGGCCGGCCGGCACGGTCAGGGCGTATTCGATGACCTGCGGCAGCCCGGTGTCGATGGTGCGGCGGATCGAGTGGCGCGCGCGGGCCGCCACCTCCTTCGGCAGCACCTCGTCGACGGTCCGGCCGACCACGGCGTCCAGCGGGGCGGCCAGCAGGTCATGCGTGCCCATGCCCAGCACCTCCTGGTACCGGCCGTCGGCGTCCAGCAGGAAGGCGAGGTCGGGCAGCGCCTGCAGCAGCGCCGCCAGCCGCGCCCGGCTGCTGCGCAGCGCCTCCTCGGCGCGGCGGCGCTCGGTGACGTCGCGCACCACGCCCAGGGTGCGGTTGCCGTCCAGCCGCACGGCGTTGATCTCGGACAGCCGGATGGTGCCGTCCTTGCGGCGCATCACCACCTCGCCGCGGAAGACCCCGGCGTGCAGCAGCGGGCCGAAGGCGGCGAGGCTCGTGGCCCCCAGCGGGTGGTCGGCCGGCATCAGATCGGCGATCCGCAACGCGAGCAGCTCGTCCCGGGTGTAGCCCAGCATCTGGCATGCGGCCGGGTTGACGTCGACGAAGTGCCCCTCGGCGTCGGCGACGAAGATCCCCTCCATGGCGGCATCGAGGTAGGAGCGCAGCCGCGCCTCGCTCTGCCGCAGGTCGGTCTCCATCCGGTAGCGCTCGGTGATGTCGTGCGCCTCGGCCACCAGCAGCACGACGCGGCCCTGCTCGTCGCGCACGGGCTTGATGGAGAAATCCACGGTGCGGAGCTCACCGTTCACCGCCTGCACCGCTGCCTCGAAGCGCACGAAGCCGCCGGCCGCCGCCTCGCGCACCGCGGCGCGCAGACGTTCGGCCGACTCCGGGATCGCGGCCCAGGTGCGCCGCTCCCACGCCGGACGGCCGATGCTGCGCTCGCGCTCGCCGTCGGTGAACGCCAGCGCCGCCTGGTTCAGCGCCAGGATCGTCCCGTCGGGCGCCAGGATGCCCATGTACTGGTAGGTGCTGTCGAAGATGGCGCGGGCGCGCCGCTCGCTGGCCTGGAGGGCGCGGGCCATGGCCTCCAGCCGGCGCAGGTAGCCGAGAAGCAGCGCCGTCAGCGCCGCCACCACCGCCCCCACGATGCCCAGGGTGATGGCGTCGCGCCGCACCGCCGCGCGCCAGGGTGCCAGATAGTCGGCCTCGGCGAGGCGGATCGACACCACCAGCGGCAGGTCCTCCACCACCCGGAACGTCACCATGCGGGGCACGCCGTCCATTGGCGATGGGCCGTGCAGGGTGTCTTCGCGTTGCCCCCTTGCGAGGCCGTGGCGGATGTGCTCGGCGTAGCGCGCCGGGTCGGCCGCGATCGCCTCGTCGCGCGGGTGGCGGGCCAGGACGACGCCGTCGTGATTCCACAGGGCGACGACGCCGTGCGGTCCGACGTCGAGCGAAGCGAAGGCGCGTTCGAGGTGCGACAGGTCGATGGCGGCGAACACCACCCCGGCGAAGTTGCCCTGCGCGTCGGCGATGCGCCGGCTGAGCGCCACGTACCGGCCGCGCCAGGCCTCGCCGGGGAGTGGCTGCGAGATGACGGTGCCGGCGTCGGCCCGGTCGCGGTGGATGCGGAAATGGTCGCGATCGGCGACATTGACCCGCGCGGCGCCGGGGATGCCGTCGTGCCGCACGTCGCCCTGCGCGTCGGCGATCACGATGTTGCGGAGCGCGCCGCCGCCGGACAGGCGCGCGGCGATCATCGCCTGCGCCGCCTCGGCGCCGATGGCGGGTGCGCCGGGGCGGGGTGTCAGCGCCTCGGCGATGGTGGCCACGGCCAGTTCGATCTCGCGGAAGGTGCCGCGGGTCTGCATCTCCAGCGTGCGCGCCAGGTTCTGCGTCTGGCGGACGGCGTCGGCCTCGGCCTGCTCGCGCCCCTGCATGGCCTTGACGGCGGTCTGCACGCCCAGGCCGGCGACGACGACGACGGCCACGACCAGCAGCGCCAGACGGAAGCGGCCGAACGCCGCCACCCCCGGTGCATCGCCGGGTGGCTGCGGGACTGGCGGAAGGGCGGGGGGATGCGATGGACCCGTCACGGAGAACCGGAAGCGACACGAAAGCCGGGCCGAGTTTACATGCGGACATGCGCCGTTGCACGGGCGGACCACGCGGCGCGGCGACTTCCTCCTCGACAAACCGGGGCGGGGCAGGCATCTAAGCCGCGCAAGAGCCGGGAGGGTGGCCGTGCATGATCTTCTTTTCCATCCCGCCTTCGGGATGGCGTTGTTCAACCTGCTGATCCTGTGGCCGTTGTGGCGGACGTTGCGGCGCGCCGGGCTGTCGCCCTGGTGGTCGCTGCTGGTCATCGTGCCGATGGTCGGGTTCATGGCGGTGGTCGCGGTGCTCGCGCACGCGCGCTGGCCCAACCTGCCCGACCGTGCCCGGCCCCTGCCGCCGAAGTCGAGGAGGAACGCCTGATGATGATGGACACGGTGCTGGGGCTTGAGCCGTGGCTCGGCTACCTGATCATCGCGGTGATCCTGACCTACACGATGGCGGCCGGCGGCTGGGTTCTGGCGAAGGCCGGGCGCAGCCCGCTGTGGGTGCTGCTGCTGCTGGTCCCCTATGTCAACGTGATCGCCATCTGGGTCTTCGCCTACGCGCGCTGGCCGTTCCTGAACGGGACGCCGGGTGGCCGCGACGAACCGCCGGCCACCGGCGATTGACGGGGCGCTTGACCGACCGATTGATTCGCCCGGCCTGCGGGGCTACTGTCCCGCACCGTCCTATTCCCCCTTGCGCAAGAGCCTTCCCATGAGCGGTTCGACCGGCAAAGAGATCAAGAAAGTTGTGCTCGCCTATTCCGGCGGCCTCGACACCTCGGTGATCCTGAAGTGGCTGCAGGAGACCTACCGTTGCGAGGTGGTGACCTTCACCGCCGACCTCGGCCAGGGCGAGGAGCTGGAGCCGGCGCGCAAGAAGGCGGAGATGCTGGGCATCAAGCCCGAGAACATCTTCATCGACGACCTGCGCGAAGAGTTCGTGCGCGACTTCGTCTTCCCGATGTTCCGCGCCAACACCCTCTATGAGGGCACCTACCTGCTGGGCACCTCGATCGCCCGGCCGCTGATCGCCAAGCGCCAGATCGAGATCGCCAACATGGTGGGCGCCGACGCCGTGGCGCACGGCGCCACCGGCAAGGGCAACGACCAGGTGCGCTTCGAGCTGGGCTATTACGCGCTCCGCCCGGACATCAAGATCATCGCGCCGTGGCGCGAGTGGGACCTGAACAGCCGCACCCGCCTGATCGACTACGCCGAGAAGAACCAGATCCCCATCGCCAAGGACAAGCGCGGCGAGGCGCCCTATTCCACCGACGCCAACCTGCTGCACATCTCCTACGAGGGCAAGGCGCTGGAAGACCCGTGGGTCGAGCCGGACGAGGACATGTTCACCCGCTCCGTCAGTCCGGAGAAGGCGCCGAACACCCCGACCTACGTCGAGGTGGAGTTCAAGCGCGGTGACGCGGTGGCCATCGACGGCAAGCCGATGGGCCCGAAGGACCTGCTGACCGAGTTGAACCGCCTGGGCGGCGAGAACGGCATCGGCCGCCTCGATCTCGTGGAGAACCGCTATGTCGGCATGAAGTCGCGCGGCGTGTACGAGACGCCGGGCGGCACCATCCTGCTGGCCGCGCACCGCGCCATGGAGAGCATCACGCTCGACCGCGGGGCCGCGCACCTGAAGGACGAGCTGATGCCGCGCTACGCCGAGCTGATCTACTGCGGCTACTGGTGGAGCCCGGAGCGTCTGGCGCTGCAGAGCCTGATCGACCAGACGCAGGACGTGGTGAACGGCACGGTGCGCCTGAAGCTCTACAAGGGCAACGTGACGGTGGTCGGCCGCAAGTCGCCGAACAGCCTGTACCGCCTCGACTACGTGACGTTCGAGGAGGACAGCGTCTACAACCAGAAGGACGCGGAAGGCTTCATCAAGCTGAACGCGCTCCGCCTGCGCCTGGGCGCCATGGCGAAGGCGAACGTCAAGTAAGGATAGGCGCCCTCACGGGTGCGGCGGGGAACGCGGTCCGGCACCAGCCGGGCCGCGTTTTTCGTTGGGGCCGGGCCTACTCCTCCTCCGTTGGCCGCGTCAGGAGGTACAGCGCGGCCGCAGCACCCAGCAGGGCCATGGAGGTCAGCAACTCGGCGCCATCCTTGTCCATCATGGCGACGGCGAAGCCGGCGCCGCCGGCCACGTAGGCCACGGCGGCGAGGACCGGATTGAGCACGGGTGCGGCACCGGCCAGCAGGCGGAGCGCGCGGGGCGGCGCGGGGGGCTGCGAATTGGCTGTCTTCATGACGACACCTTGCTGTGGCTGAATGGCAAGGGCAGTCGCGGCGGCTCGGCTCGGTCCGTCGTGTCTCCCGAACATGGAGTCATATTTGCCCCGGTGCTGCGGGGGCCAATACCTCCGCCGACGAGTTTGTGCAGCGCAAAAGACTTTGGCGAAGCGGCCGATCGTCGCGGGAGGTCATAGGCATGCCGGATGGGCGCGACGGACAAAGGGCCGCCGCGCCGGAAATAAGATCAGATCAATGATCTGATCTTACTATTACGCCTTCTCCGGCGGCTGGCCCACTGGCAGGCCGGCTTCCTTCCAGGCCTTGAAGCCGCCCTGCAGGTGGCAGACCGGCGCCAGCCCCATGCGCTGCACCGTGTCGGTGGCAAGCGCCGAGCGCCACGCGCTGGCGCAGTAGAAGACGAAGCGCTTGCCCGACGCGAAGACCGGCTTGTGGTAGGGGCTGTCCGGGTCGACCCAGAACTCCAGCATGCCGCGGGGCGCGTGGAAGGCGCCGGGGATCATGCCCTCGCGCTGCAGCTCGCGCACGTCGCGGATGTCGACGAACACCACGTCCGGGTCGCCGTGCAGCGCCAGCGCGTCCTGAGGCGTGATGGCCTGGATGCGCGCGTTGGCCTCGGCCAGCAGGTCCTTGTAGCCCATCTTCATCGGCATGCGTTCCTCCTGTGGCGCCGTCCGCGCCGTTCGCCTGTTGTGTGGTCGGGGGCGTGTCCGGCGGCGTTGCGTCCGGGGCGTCCCACCCTCATGTTTAGCAGGGCAGAGCCCCGCATAGGAGAGATGGGTGGCGTGATGGGCACGGAACTGGTCGTGGTACCCCCCGAACGTCTGGAGGAGGAGGAGCGCTTCGTGCGCCGCCGCTTCTGGGAGAAGCTGCGCGCCAACCTGCGCCGCCTGCCCTTCGTCGAGCACCTGCTGGCCGCCTTCTACTGCGCCACCGATCCGGCGACCCCGGCCGGCGCCAAGGCGATCCTGCTGGGTGCCCTGGCTTATTTCGTGCTGCCCTTCGACGGCGTGCCGGACTGGCTGCTGATCGCCGGCTTCACCGACGATGCGGCGGTGCTGATGGCGGCGATCCAGGCCGTGCGGGTGAACCTGCGGCCCGAGCACTACGACAAGGCGCGCGCCACCCTGGAGGAGGAGCGGGACGCGAAGGAGCAAGGTGCTGCGGCGTGACGTCAGCCGCGCGCCGCCCTGGCCTCGCGGTGGGCGATGTAGAAGGTCGAGGCGGCGATGACGCCGGCCCCCACCCAGCCCCAGGCGTCCATCACCTCGCCGTACAGCAGGTAGGCGAGCAGCGCGGTGAACGGCAGCTTGGCGTAGTCGTACGGCATCACCGCCGACGCCTCGGCCAGCTGGAAGGAACGCGTCATGGCGACGTGGGCGCCGGTCAGCACGCCGCCCAGCAGCACCAGCCAGCCCAGCGTTCCCAGGTCCGGCCAGCGCCAGACGAACAGCGCCGGCACCAGCGACATGGGCGTCAGCAGCAGGACCATGTAGGTGACCATGGCGGTCGACGTCTCCGACCGCGCCAGCGTGCGGACCTGCAGCGCGCTGAGTGCGGCAAAGACGCAGCTGGTCAGCACCGCCAGCGCCGCCGGCGACAGCGAATCGACGCCCGGCCGCAGGATGATCAGCACCCCCGCGAAGCCGACCACGACCGCCACCCAGCGGCGCAGCCGCACCACCTCGCCCAGCAGCAGCGCGGCCCCCATGGTGGTGAACAGCGGCGTGGTGAAGCTGAGCGCCGTGGCGTCGGCCAGCGGCATGTTCGCCACCCCCCAGAACCACGTCATCATGGCGCACAGCCCGGTCAGCGCCCGCGTGACGTACAGGCGCAGCCGCCCGGTGCGCAGCGCGCCGAAGCCGGTGCTGGCGGCGATCCACGACAGCATGAACAGCAGGCTGAACAGGTTGCGGAAGAAGGCCACCTGGAACGGATGCAGGGACAGGGTGGCGTGACGGATCAGCGTGTTGCCGGCACCGAAGGCCATGGCGGCCAACAGCATCCACACCGCGGCCTCGACCGGCGCCGACAGAGGAGTTCGGGAGGAGGGAAGGAGCACGGACGGGGCGGGGCGCTTCGGGCGGGGACGTCACTGTAGACCATCCCAACCATTCGCGGCCAGAGGCTGGCCGTTCGCCCGCTTGCCCGCGCGCGCAGCCCTGCACCATCATTGGTGCAGGGAGCGGCAGGGGAAGACGGGCATGGGCGGGAAGCGGCGGAGGATCGGCGGGACGGTTGCCCTGGGCGCGCTCGTCCTGATGGCGGGAACGGTCTTGGCCGCGTCGGAGTCTCCGCGCCGCTGGTCCGCGGACCTCAAGAGCGCCCGCGTCGTCCTGGCGGTGGAACGGCAGGGCAGGGGGGAGGCGCTGGTCCTGACCGTGACGCCGTTGGCCGGCGCCCGCATCGAGCCGCAGGCCGTGCGCATCGACGCGCCGACGCTGGTGAGCCGGCGCCTGAAGGGGCGGTTCCCGACGACGGTGCGGAGCGACGGCAAGCCCGGCGCCGCCATCCGCGCCGCCCTGCCGCTCGACGCGCCGGGCGCGGTGCGCTTGGGGGAGACCGACAGCAACGACGGGGCGCTGCGCGTGGAATACCGCGCCTGCGCCGCCGGCCCGAAGTCCTGCACGGTGGAACGCGCGGACATTCCGCTGCGGGTGGCGCCGTAGGTGTGGAGAGAATGTTGGGTTTTCGCTGCGCTCAACCCAACCTACGACGGGACCGTAGGTTGGGTTGAGGCGTCAGCCGCAAAACCCAACGTCACGCACGCCTCAGCCGCCGGCCTTCAGCGCCTCGATGCGCTGGCGGACGAAGGCGTGGTCGGGATCCTTGGGGTCGAGCTGCGGCAGCAGGCGTCCCCATAGCTCGGCCGCCTCGGCCTTGCGGCCGGTGTTGGCGGCGTTCAGGCCCAGCAGCCACAGCGCCTCGCGGTTGGCCGGTTCGGCGGTCAGCACGTCGCGCAGAGCCCCCAGAGCCTCGGCCGGCATCTCGGCGCCGCCGGCCTGCGGGCCGCGGGCCAGCAGCATGTCGGCGTAGACCAGCAGCACGTCGGGGCGCTTGGGCGCCTGATCGACGGCCTTCCTGGCCGCTTCCACCGCCTTGTCGTGCTCGCCCAGCACCGTGTAGGAGCGGGCGAGGCGCTTCCAGCCCTCCACGTCCGCCGGGTTGTCGGCCATCTTGGCGGCCAGCGATTCGACCATGCCGCGCACCATGGCGGCCTGCTCGGCATTCATCTCGCCGGACTGGTCCTGCGCCGTCTCCGCCGGCAGCGGCGTGGGCATGACCTTGGCGGGGTCGAGGTTCAGGCGCTGCGCCGCCTCGGTGATGCGCGCCCGGATGGCGGGCAGCCAGGGGGCGTCGGCCGGCGTCTCGGCCATCATGGCGCGCCAGCGGTCCAGCGCACCCTGCACGTCGCCGGCCTGCTGGCGGGCGAGCGCCAGATAGAAGCGGGCGCGGGGGTCCTTCGGTTCCTTCGCCAACACGCTTTCGAAGGCCGTGCGGGCGTCCTCCGGCACGATGCCGTCGTTGGCGTTGGTCACCATTTCCGCCCAGCCGGCGGTCAGCTCCGGATCGCCGGGGGCGGCATCGAGGCCGCGGCGGAACGCATCGGCCGCCTGATCGTACTTGCCGGCGCGGGCGTAGGTGCGGCCCAGCAGATCCCAGCCGCGCACGTCCTTGGGGTTGTCGGCCAGATGCTTGACCAGCTTCTCCAGCGCGGCGGCGACCTGCGGCGGGGGGCCGCCGTGGCCGCGCTCGGCGTCCAGGTTGCGCGACGCCAGCGGCATCCCCGGCACGTCCGGGTGGCCCAGTGGCAGGTAGACGGCGAGCGCCCCCAGCGGCAGCGCCACGGCGATGAGGGCGGCGACCACCCGCGCGGCGCGCGGTGCCGCGGCGGTTTCCGGCTTGCGCTCGGCGATGGCCAGCATGCGGCGGCCGATCTCGGCGCGGGCGGCGGCGGCCTGCTGCGCGGTGATCAGGCCGCGGGCCTGGTCGCGCTCCAGCTCGGCCAGCTGGTCGCGGTAGACCTCCAGGTCGTAGGCGGCGCGGTCGGGCGCGGCCTCGGCGCGCGGCTTCAGCAGCGGCGGCACGATCAGCAGCACCACGGCGGCGGTCAGCGCCGCCGCGACGATCCAGAACAGCATCAGGCTCCGTCCTTGCCCAGAAGGGCCTCCAGGCGCCGGCGCTCATCGTCCGTCAGCGGCGCGGTGTCGGTGCCGCCGGGTCCCTGGCGGCGGCGCAGATACAGGGCGACGGCCACGGCGCCGCCGGCGAACAGCACGAACGGCCCCACCCACAGCAGCAGCGTCGTCGCCTTGAACGGCGGCTTCAGCAGCACGTAGTCGCCGTAGCGGTCGGTGACGTAGCCCATCACCTGATCGTTCGAATCGCCGGCCTTCAGCCGCTCGCGCACGATGACGCGCAGGTCGCGGGCCAGGGGCGCGTTCGAATCGTCGATCGACTGGTTCTGGCAGACGAGGCAGCGCAGCTCCTTCGAGATCTCGCGCGCCCGTTCCTCCATCTTCGGATCGGGCAGCACCTCTTCGGGCTGCACGGCGTGGGCGGCCGGCCCGGCCGCGATCAGCGCGGCCGTGGCCAGGGCGAGGATAAGCGCCTTCATCCCTTGCGAAGCTCCTTGACCAGCGGGAGGATGCGGTCCTGCACCACGTCCGGGGTCAGCGGGCCGACGTGCTTGTAGCGGATGCGGCCCTGGCGGTCGATCAGGAAGGTCTCCGGCACGCCGTAGACGCCCCAGTCGATGGACACGCGGCCGTCGGCGTCGGCGCCGATGCTGGCGTACGGGTCGCCGTTGGTCTTCAGCCAGGCCAGCGCGTCGGCCGGCTTGTCCTTGTGGTTGATGGCGCGCACGGGGATGCCGCCCTCACGCGCCAGGCGGGTGATGATCGGGTGCTCCGCCTTGCAGGGGATGCACCAGGAGGCGAAGACGTTCACCAGCTGCACGTCGCCCTTCAGGTC